>Ga0209067_10000277_pt1 | contig 34820 bp, 34 predicted proteins | sample ColStrG_CSR_2013_FD_187199 | JGI IMG/M metagenome (GOLD analysis project Ga0209067, IMG submission 187199) | Freshwater sediment microbial communities in response to fracking from Pennsylvania, USA - Cold Stream Run_MetaG_CSR_2013 (SPAdes)... | ecosystem: Environmental > Aquatic > Freshwater >... | reverse complement strand
ATTGATTTTAAATAAGTTATTTATACTTTGTCTGGTGTGGTCGTTCATGGTGATTCACCGAAAAACACCCCCTTTTAGCTCTGGGGGTGTAGGGGTCGTGGGTTCAAATCCCGCCGTTCCGACCATATTTTCGTTGCAAGTCAGCGACAAAAAAGCCAGCTTTTTAGCTGGCTTTTTTGTTTTTGAAATTGAGGTTCATGCAATGCCAAAATTAAGCTGTTTTTAGAATCTCATTTTTTCAATTTTCCGCGTTAACTGTTACCTCTAAAATCTACTGTAAATCGCCTCTGTTTCTAGCTTTCAATTTCGATAAAACCTCTCTTAAGTCTCTTGCAATCAATCGCCTATTTAACGCGTAGGTTTTGGTGAAGCTTGCTGCGCAAGCCTTACCGCCAACTTACGCAACTTGATTAAAAACCCAAAACGCCAACACCTAAATAATTAATACAGATAAAATTACGTCGTTTACATGATGTTATCTCTAGCAGAATTAAAGCTCACGGCACGTCTCGCATGGGTAAATAATTTCTACATTTCGACTATAAGCTGCCGTTATAATGTAGCCTTCAAAGCTACCAAAACTAATTAAATCCAACCCAAAAAATAATTAATCCAAGTGAATTCCATGCAAACACTTCAAACTACCAATTCCCCATTCCGAGTTCTATTTGCCAGTCTAATTGGTACAACCATCGAATTTTTCGATTTCTACATTTATGCTACTGCTGCCGTTTTAGTATTCCCTAAGTTATTTTTCCCTGCAGGCGATGCAACGATTGCAGCCTTGCAATCGCTGGCGACCTTTGCGTTGGCATTTTTTGCGCGGCCAATTGGGTCGGCGCTGTTTGGGCATTATGGTGATCGTATTGGCCGCAAGGCGACCTTGGTTGCGGCCTTAATGACTATGGGCTTGTCCACTGTGTGTATTGGTTTATTGCCCGCCTATACATCTATCGGAATTGCGGCGACCGCGTTGTTATGCCTTTGTCGCATTGGGCAAGGTATAGGTTTGGGGGGGGAGTGGGGTGGTGCTGTGCTTTTGGCGACAGAGAATGCGCCTGAAGGTAAGCGCGCCTGGTATGGTATGTTTCCGCAATTTGGCGCGCCCATTGGTTTTATATGTTCCACTGTTGTTTTTTTATTGTTGACACATAATTTAAGTGATGCGGATTTTTTAAAGTGGGGGTGGCGCATTCCTTTTATAGCAAGTGCGTTATTGGTGATTGTGGGTTTGTATGTGCGCTTGAGTTTGGAGGAAACACCTGCATTTAAGCAGGCGATTGAAACCGAAAAACGTGTGCGTATACCTATGATGACTGTGTTGACTCAGCATCTTGGTGTAACGATTTTGGGCGCGTTTTTGGCGATTGCTGCATTTGCGGTGTTTTACATTACCACGGTATTTTCTTTGGGGTGGGGAACCAGCAAATTGGGCTATACCCGCGAAGCATTTTTAGTACTGCAATTGTATGCCGTATTTGCGTTTGTGATTACGATTTGGTTGTCTGCGCTTGTTGCAGACAAAATTGGCCGCCGCGCTACCTTGATGATTGCGGGCATTACTGTGATTATTTTTGGGTTAGGTTTTGCTTCTTTGTTAAATTCGGGCTCAAGCCTTGGGGTTTTAATCGCCTTGTCTCTTGGGTTTAGTGTTATGGGTTTAACTTATGGCTCACTGGGCACTGCGTTGGCGGAAATTTTTCCAACCGAAGTACGTTACACAGGTGCATCACTCAGTTTTAATCTGGCGGGAATTATTGGTGCTTCATTAACGCCAGCAATTGCAAGTTGGCTTGCTACAAATTATGGCCTGCCTTTTGTGGGCTATTATATTTCAGTTGCAGGATTATTAACGCTGCTCGCGGCATTGTCTCTTTCGAAAGCGCTGGGTAAAAGTAAATTGCCATGATAGGGCAGATGTTAGATTTAGCGTAAATGCATTCAAGTCAAAATATACCCCTCGCCACGGCCACTACTAAAAATAACACCCAAGAAATTGCAAGCAATACCCATGGTAATTTGGGTGTTGCTTGCACATTCACTGCCTCTTCTTCATTCGTTGGTTTATCTTGCGAAAGTTTTGTCGCCAACTGCTTTACTTTTTTGGCCCGCTTATCTAAGTCGCGCGACTTTTCGCTTTGCTGCCGTAGAAATAATTCCATCCCTTTTTGAATACCGTTGGCAATGGCTTTGGTTTCCACGGTGGTTTGGCCTTCGATTTTAATCGCGTTTGCAATTTTTAACGCTTCTGCGCGAATATCGCGGGCGTCTTTTTTCTGCTTAGTTTTTGAAGATGTGACGGATGGCGCTGGGGGCGTCATAAACTGGGTCTCGAATCAATATTAATAGTGGCGATCAAACATATATTTGCATTTCTTCGCCGATTTTTTTGCGCATTTCCATTAGCTTAATGGCGGTTGCATGCTGCTGTTTATCCTCTTCGGTTTCTGGAATCCACTCAGGGACTTTAACTGGTTGGCCAGATTCGTCTACCGCGACCATAATAACGATGCAGTGGGTGGTGAGGCGTCTGTTTAAGGACTTTGGATCGCAGGCGTTTACTTCTATGGCAATGTGCATGGAGGATTTGCCGGTGTAGACAATTTTTGCGCTGACTTCTACTAAATTGCCCACGTGGATGGGAGATACAAAGCGAATGCCGCCAGCGTATACGGTGACGCAATAACGGCTACTCCAGCCTGCAGCACAAGCATAGGCGGCAAGGTCGATCCATTTCATCACGGCGCCGCCGTGAACTTTCCCGCCAAAATTAACATCTTGCGGTTCAGCTAAAAAACGTAGGGTAATGTCTCGTTGTGGACTACTCATGGTTCGATCTCGTTGTCAGTTCAGTGGGGGATAATACCTTTAGGCTAAGCTGTTAATCTATGGTTAAAGGGTTTGGTGATGGCGTATTTTTCGCCCATTGAATCGCACCAGCCAGTTTTTAGTTCTTTTAGGTTGGATTAAGTTGGTTGACTAACTTAACTGTATAAAATGTAGGCAATCTTACGTGGATTTTTTATTGGCTAGTGGCACCTGTGAACTAAAGTGCTACCATGCGCCTCTTTCTAATCAGGGTTAAATTTTTACGCTATTTTGGGCACGCTTGTGCAGTAACAATAACAAGGGGTATTTCTGTGTCAAAACAATTAATGATTTACGACAACATCCAGCCACTCGCCGAAAAGCACCTTAAGTGGTCGGTAGGTGTTGAAAACTATGCATTTATTTCTCATTTAAATTCAGCGCCTCTACTGGGGACTGAAATTATTGCTGCTGCTGCCGAATTTCCGATCATTTTTTCGCCAACCGCAACTGAGGGTGAGTATATTCCTTTGGCTGTGATGGGGTTAAAGGATGGTCAAAATTTGCTGTTGGATGAGAACAACTTCCTTACTACACGCTATGTGCCGGCTTTTATACGTCGTTATCCTTTCGTATTGGGGAGCAGCAATGACTCTGAGATGATGGCCGTATGCCTCGACGAAGAGAGTAAAGCGTTTGATCCTGAGGGCAAAAAAGGCCTGCGTTTGTTTACCGAAGCGGGTGAGCATTCTGAACACTTGAAAGAAATTGTTGAGTTTTTGAAAGACTATCATTTTCGCGCCGAGTTAACTCGTACGTTCACTAAGCGTTTGCATGAGCTGAATTTGTTAGAGCCGATGAGCGCCAATGTTTCATTTAAAGGCAAAGAAGAGACGACTTTTAATCTCACCGGTTTTTATGTAGTAAGCCGTGAAAAGTTAAAAGCTGTCAGTGATGCAGATGCCCTAGACTTGTTCAAAAAAGATGGCTTGGAGCTTATTTACGCGCATCTGTCCTCTTTGCCGAACTTCAATCGTTTGATTGATATTATGTCAAAGCAACTCGCTTAACACCTTGCGACAGTTGCACATCAAAAGGCCGGAATCTTATAAGATTCCGGCCTTTTTTTAAATAGCCATTCAAAAATAGTTGCTACTGAATAGTTCTTTGGCGAGCGGTAATTTGTTTAATCTTACGTTCGGCACTGATAAACGCATCGCGGACAGCAATGTGAATGGACTCATTATCCTGAGTTACTGCAACGGGGTGGCCTTTGATATCAATCTCAATAGAGGCTCGGTAGTGTTTGCCTTTGTGCTTGTGGTTGTGAGGTGTATCTAAAACAACGCGGCTGTGAAGAATTTGGTTGGAGTAGCGGTTCAGTTTTTCCAGTTTTTTTTCAATTACTTGATTTAATGAAGCAGAAGAATCCAAATCACGATATACAACGTCAACAGCAGGTTTCATCATAGAGCTCCTTAACAGTTATGTTAGAGAATCGGCGCTACCATTGCGCATTTTTGAGAAATGTCTCCACAGTAACTTGTGGAAACCGCAGGCGCTCGCAAAATCCCCGACCCTCACTATCTATATTGACCTTATAAACGAAAATATCAAGGCGGAATTAGAAAGTCTTAATAATATTTTGATCTCTGAATAGTTTATTAAGTTGTTAAGGGAATAATAGTAACTTGACGTTAAAATTTATTTTGCTCCAAAACATTACACGTGCACAGTTGTGTGCCTGATATTGGCGCACTGCTTCATCATTGTATTTTTCTTTGGCGGATAAAAATAAATTTTTTTAAAGTCAAAACTTGAAAATAGGTTGTGTGGCTACATATCTGTTTTGCAGCTGCTCATTTAGAGGGTTGCACATAAACTTAACGACTTGATCATTCGATGGGTCGCTCATTAGATATTGCTCTTTAGAGGATATATGTATGCGTAATTTTGATTTTTCTCCACTTTACCGTTCAGCTATTGGTTTTGATCGTATGGCAAATTTACTCGACAATTTAAGTCGCGCTGAACAAAATCAGCCCAGTTATCCGCCTTACAATATCGAATTGACAGGCGAAGATAGATATCGCATTACTATGGCGGTCGCGGGTTTTGAGCGCTCGGAAATTGCCATTGAAGTTAACCAAAATTTATTAACGGTTTCTGCTAATAAAGCAGAAGAACAACAGGCGCGTACCTATTTACATCAAGGTATTGCTGCACGTAGTTTTGAACGCAGATTTCAATTGGCGGATCATGTACAAGTGCAATCAGCTAACTATGAAAATGGTCTTTTACATGTTGATTTACAGCGTATAATTCCGGATGCTATGAAGCCACGCACCATTCCGATTGGCCAGGTTTCTACGCAGGATAAATTAACTAATATTACGCCAGCTCAGTCGGCCAATAGTGATACTGTTGCCGCTTAATACTGGTGTGACTCGTTAATAATAAATCCGCATGGCAGATAGCTGTGCGGATTTTTTGTTTAAGAAGCGCTAAATAGTTTTGCACGCACTGTTTCGCGATAGGCGATAGGTGTTGTTGATAAATGTTTTTTAAAGAGTGCGGTAAAAAAACCTGTGTCTTGATAACCTACTTTTCCTGCAATTTCTGTAATCGAAAGATTACTGGTTTTCAATAAATCTCGTGCGATATTCATGCGCACTTCCTGTAAAAAATCTAAAGGAGAAATTCCCAGTGCTGTTTTAAAACGGCGGTTGAGTGTGCGCGTGCTCATGCCAAATTTTTCTGCAAGTTGCGTCATGATAATTTCACGATGGTAATTATCTTGTAGCCAAATTTGAATTTGGGTGATGTCTTCATCGGGGTGATGGCTGTGATCCTGTTCAAAGAAGCCGCTCGATTCATAAGCACGGCGAATTTCGTGTGAAAAATGCCGTTCAACATGACTAGCTATATCTTTGCCATAAAGTCGTTGAATGAAATGCACGGTGAGATCGGCGAGGGAATTGACGCTGGCGGCACAGTAAAGATTGCCCGCTTGGGTAATAAAGTACTGACGTTTAAGTTCTATTAAAGGGTAATCTTTTTGGAACTGATCAAAGTAGTGCCAATGGGTTGTTGCCGCCTTGCCGTCCAGTAGCCCAGCTTCTGCTAGGAAGCAACAGCCTGTCCCCACGGCGCTAATTAATGCGCCATTTTCATATTCGCGTTTCAGCCATTCTAAAATAGCCCCGCTCTTTTTCAGTAACGGGCGCGGGTTACGCCAGAGTCCGGGAATATAAATAATTTGGTTGTCTCGCAAGTCGGTAATAGCCGCGTCTGGTTGCCAGCGTAGGCCAGAGCGGGTTACTACGGCTTCGCCAGTCAAGCTGGCGGTGCGTATTTGAATGGGTGGTGCGGGGGCGATATTACGTTTGTTTGCAGGGGCCTGTGCGCTCTGAGCGGCCAGCAGCATTTCTGAGGGAAGTGTGGCGCTGGTGGCGAGCATATTGTCGAATAGCAAAAAGGTAATATTGGTGGTTTGCATATTGATTCTGCATATTGACTAAAATGGCTAAAATACCATTAATTGTGGCCAAAACAACAATGACATGATGGTTGTATGACAATAAACTGCATGTATTGAAATTTATGCTGTAGGGGTTGTGTTATGTCTCATTTACCAATCATTGTTGGTTTTGGTGGTTTCAGTGCCGCAGGGCGCGCGTCTGGCCACCATGCTTATCGTCGCATGGTCATAGAAAGTCTGCCCGAATTGGAGCGTCAAGAAACCCTGGCAGGTTTGGCGGTGATGATGGGGTTGGTGAAATATGGTAATGATTGCTATCAAAATGAGGCGGGGGACCCGTTAACCTTAGCGCAAATCGAGGCTGAATATGGTGCTGCAGTGCTGGATGGCACTTTGATTCGCCGTATCGACAAAGATCATTTTGATGTGGATGCTACCCATTGGCAGAAAAATGCTGTTTTGGGCTCGGGCGACGAGCCTTTAGTGTTTGAAATGCGCCGCCGTGATTTACCAGAGCCTGTGCCGGCGCAATGGGAGTTACATGAACTCAGCGATGATCGTGTGCGGGTCAGCGTGTCAAACGGTCTTGAGGTTAAGTTCGACAGCTATCGCGAGTTGCCCGTGAAGTCTGCGGGGCAGTTACCGCGCGGTTTTAACCCAGGTTCGCTCTATAATTCCCATTACCATCCCCGCGCGTTGCAGTTGGCTGTAATTGGCGCTTCTGATGCTGTGCAATCCATGGGGGTCGAGTGGCAAACTGTTATGAATGCAGTCATGCCAGATCAAATAGGTGTTTACGCCAGTAATGTGATGAGCCAGATGGATGAAAATGGCTTTGGTGGTTTGTTGCAGTCGCGTTTAAAAGGTGGTCGAGTCAGCGCTAAGCAATGCCCATTGGGTTTGAATACTATGCCTGCCGATTTCGTGAATGCTTATATTTTGGGAAGCGTTGGTCATACTGGCGCGATTGTTGGTGCCTGTGCCTCATTCCTCTACAACTTGCGTGCAGCCGTTGAGGATATTGTTAGTGGTAAATGCCGCGTGGCGATTGTGGGTAATGCGGAAGCACCCATACTGCCGGAAATCATTGATGGTTACGCCACTATGGGTGCGCTAGCCAGTGAAGATAAATTGAAGAAAATCGACAACTCTGACCTAGCTGATCCGCGCCGTACCAGTCGTCCGTTTGGCGAGAATGCTGGTTTTACTATCGCTGAAGCCAGTCAATATATCGTGTTGATGGATGATGCCTTGGTAATGGAGTTGGGTGCCTGTGTTCACGGTGCGGTGAGCGATGTGTTCATCAATGCCGATGGTTTTAAAAAGTCGATATCTGCACCGGGCCCCGGCAATTACATCACCATGGCAAAAGCCGTGGCAGCGGCTAAGGCACTGTTGGGTGATGAGGCGGTGCGTGAGCGTTCCATGATTCAAGCGCATGGCTCAAGCACTCCACAAAACCGTGTTACCGAGTCGCATATTTTTGATGAGATTGCTAAGGTCTATGGCATTACCCGCTGGCCAGTATCGGCCGTGAAGGCCTACGTTGGGCACTCTTTGTCAGCGGCCAGTGGTGAGCAGCTGGTGACTTCTTTGGGGGTGTTTAAATACGGTTTTATCCCCGGTATTAAAACCATCGATAAGGTTGCGGATGATGTTTATGCTGAGCGCCTGCAAATTTCTATCAAAGATATAGATCTCAAGGGGGCGCGCATTGATGTTGCCTTCCTTAACTCCAAAGGCTTTGGTGGCAATAATGCGACTGCCAACTTGTTGGCTCCCCACGTTGTGCAGTCCATGCTCGCGCGCCGTTACGGTAGTGATGCAATGGCTGTGTATGCAGAGCGCAACAAACTGGTCGCAGTCAGTGCAGAGGCTTATGATCAGCAGGCTTTAAGAGGTAAGTTCGAGACAATTTATCACTTTGGTCAAGGTATGATTGATGAGAGCCAAATCACTATTAGTCAGTCACAAATTACCTTGCCGGGCTTTGCTCAGCCTATAGAGTTGATTGGCGCCAACCGATTTGCAGACATGACTAGCTAGATCTAGTGGTTTGAGGTGCAAAGAAGTCTATACAAACCTATCGCTTTCCCTTAGAATGCTGCGCCTTTCGCATGCCTTGTTATGCGATTTAACGATTTTTAACCGAGACCCAATTCGTGGTTTCCCCTTAGTAAATACAGGAAGAAGACCTCAATGGTAACTATTCGTCTGTCACGTGGCGGCTCTAAAGCTCGTCCATTTTATCACTTGACCGTAACCAACAGCCGCAGTGCGCGTAATGGCCGCTTCCTTGAGCGTATTGGTTTCTTCAACCCAGTTGCACGTGGTCAAGAAGAAAAATTGCGCATTGATACTGACCGTTTGGCTCACTGGGTTGGTCAAGGCGCGCAATTGAGTGATCGCGTTGCTGCTCTCGTTAAAGAAAGCCAAAAAGCAGCTTAATCGCTGCTAACGCCTGATGTCTTCTAAATCGAATCTGGTCAGTGTCGGGCGTATAACCGCTGTTTTTGGTATCAAAGGCTGGGTGAAGGTTCACTCCTACACAGAGCCGCAGGAAAACCTGTTTGAATATCACCCTTGGTGGCTTAAAACTGCCCACGGCGTCAAAAAGGTTGAGATTGACGAAGCCCGACCTCACGGCGATGCGTTTGTAGCGCATATTGTGGGGGTGGATGATCGCGATCTGGCGTTGGAGTATACCGCCGTCGATATCGCCATTGAACGCGATATGATGCCAGAGCTGGATACAGGTGAATACTACTGGAGTCAGCTTGAGGGTTTGGTGGTATACACGCAGTTTTCCGGTGTGCGTCAGCGCTTGGGGCTTGTCTCCAAACTGTTTGAAACAGGTGCTAACGATGTTCTGGTGGTGGCTGGCGATGCCGAATCCATCGACCAAAAAGAGCGCTTGGTGCCTTATGTTCCTGAACAATTTGTACTCTCGGTAGATTTAACAGCCGGCGAGATACTGGTTGATTGGGATCCCGAGTTTTAATACATACGTGTTTTAACGCATAAAGGGGATGTGGTGAGCGAGCTACCACAAGTGACAAGATTACCGTTGAAGATTGCGGTTATCTCTATATTCCCTGATATGTTTGGCGCTATTGCCAATTTTGGTATTACCAGTCGTGCGCTTAAGCAGGGTTTGGTGGAGTTGAAAGCCATCACTCCGCGCGACTTTGCGCATGATCGCCATTCAACCGTCGATGATCGCCCCTTCGGTGGCGGCCCCGGCATGGTGATGATGGTGCAGCCGCTGCGCGATGCGATTTTGTCGGCTAAAGAGTGGGCCGGTGCAAATGCCAAGGTCATTTATCTCTCGCCACAGGGTAGAACGCTGGATCAAGCGGGTGTTGTAGAGCTTGCAAACTACGACAATATGATCTTGATTGCGGGGCGCTACGAAGGTATAGACGAGCGCTTGCTCAGCACGGTTATCGATGAAGAATGGTCTATCGGTGACTATGTGTTAAGTGGCGGCGAGTTGCCGGCGATGGTGCTGATTGATGCGGTAACGCGCTTAATACCCGGTGCTTTAGGGCATGCGTTATCGGCAGAGCAAGATTCGTTTACCGCGGGCCTATTAGATTGCCCGCACTATACTCGGCCGGAAGAATTTGAAGGCATGAGGGTTCCAGATGTACTTATGTCTGGCAACCATGAACATATTCGACGCTGGCGCTTAAAACAGGCGTTAGGGCGAACGTGGCTGAGAAGGCCAGATTTATTACAATCTGTAAATTTAACCGAGGAACAGCAAAGGCTGTTGACGGATTTTCGTCGGGACCTTGATAACGACACACTCTAGCTGTGAAGCTATAGACTCTTAGGAGAATATCAATGACTAATCCAATTATTCAGGCTCTGGAAGCTGAACAATTAAAAACCAATGTACCTGAGTTTTCACCTGGTGATACCGTTGTAGTTCAAGTGCAAGTAAAAGAAGGTGATCGCGTGCGTTCACAGGCTTTCGAAGGTGTAGTAATCGCTATTCGTAACCGTGGTTTGAACTCTGCTTTCACTGTGCGTAAAATTTCTCACGGTGTAGGTGTTGAGCGTACTTTCCAAACTCACTCACGCCAAATCGAAAGCATCACCTTGAAGCGTCGTGGTGATGTGCGTCAAGCTAAACTTTACTACCTGCGTGACCTTACTGGTAAGGCTGCTCGTATTAAAGAAAAATTGGTGTAATAGCGCTTGGCTAACGGGTTTAGCCAGCTATATACCGCAAAGGCCAGGGCAGGAAACTGTTCTGGCTTTTTTGTTTTCTGTTGAGGTGATTTTTGATGGAAGCCAATAGCATTTCTGCCCAAGATCAGTCACTTATCATGCTATATCTAGATGCGGTCTGGATGGAAAAAGGTTTGAGTGAAAACTCACTTAGTTCTTATCGCACAGATTTAACGATATTCGCTCAATGGCTGGCAGAGCGGGGCGGTTCCTTGTTGGCTGTCGATGCGAGTGTGCTGCAGGATTACCTGAGCTATCGGCTGAATAAAAAACTTCACAGTCGTTCCAGTGCGCGTTTTCTTTCCTGTGTGCGTGGTTTTTATCGTCATCAAGTTCGTGAAGGGGTGATGAAAGATAATCCGCTGGCATCCATAGAAAGTCCGAAATTATCGCCTGCCTTACCGAAATCTTTAAGTGAATTGGATGTCGAAAACTTATTGGCGGCGCCCGATGTGAATGATCCTGTAGGTTTGCGTGATCGCACGATGTTGGAAGTGCTTTATGCGTGCGGTTTACGGGTCACTGAGTTGGTAACATTGACCATGGCACAAGTGAATTTGCGACAAAATGTTATTCGGGTGATGGGTAAGGGGAGCAAAGAACGATTGATTCCGATGGGCCAAGAAGCGGCTGCTTGGTTGGAAAGATATTTTCGTGAAGCGAGACCTTTTTTGCTCAATAATTTTCCTAATGAGGTAGTATTCCCGACCACGCGCGCGCAGTTCATGACCCGCCAAAGCTTTTGGCATCGTATAAAACATTGGGCCGCCGTGGCTGGAATTGAAAAGCCTCTCTCGCCGCATACCTTGAGGCATGCTTTTGCAACGCATTTGTTAAATCACGGTGCTGATTTGCGTGTGGTTCAGTTGTTATTAGGGCACAGTGATTTGTCAACAACGCAGATTTATACCCATATTGCACGCACGCGGATGAAAGAGCAGCATGCTGCGCATCACCCGCGTGGATAGCGACTTAAAGATTTATTTTTGTGGAGTTTATGATGATAAGAAAAAATCTATTACCTTGGTTGGGTGTGTTCGCACTTAGCTGTGCCGGCGGAGTTTTCGCGGCAGATATGAAAGATGCAGGCAGTCTTATTAAGCGCAAAACGCCTGAAGAAGTGATTACTGCTAAGTTGGAACAGGCGCGTCCCGATGTCAAGGTGATTGCGGTGCGCCAGTCGCCGATTGCGGGTTTGTATCAAGTGCAAACCAACGGTGGTAGTGTGTTGGCGACTGCGGATGGCGATAAAATAATCATCGGAGAAATCTTTAATGTTCAGCAGGTCGGTTTCAGTAAGTGGGAAGATCCAGGCCTGATGGCAGAACGCAAAAAGGCGTTGGCTACGCTAAACCCTAAAGATTCCATTAGCTTCAAGGCGATTGGCCAAACTAAGGCCGTTGTCTATGTGTTTACCGATGTAGATTGTGGTTTTTGCCGCAAGTTAAATAGCCAAATGGAAGCCTATAACAAGTTAGGTATTGAAGTGCGCTATTTGGCCTTCCCGCGCGCCGGTATTCCGAGTGAGTCAGCTGACAAGCTCGTTACGGCTTGGTGCTCTAAAGATAAGGCTAAGGCACTGACTATGTTAAAAGAGGATCAGCCTTTGCCGGCACTGACTTGCGACAACCCAGTGGCTGCTCAATTTGAACTGGGTAAGCGTTTAGGGGTTGATGCAACCCCCGCCATTTGGCGCCCCAACGGTGAACTTAAGTTGGGCTATTTACCACCTGAACAGTTGGCTAAAGAGCTGGGCATTTTGTAATTTAATGGGTTCTACAGAAGTTTGCTTTTAAACAGGGTTGGCGCATTGACAGCCCTGATTTCCCTGAGTATGGTGGCCGTCTTTTTATTGTCCTGACTTTGGGCAATGAGGCGTACACTCAATCTGTTTTAGGGGAATTCACGTGAATCCAGTCAAGTCAGCCCGCACCGTTAATGTGGGTATTTGCGGTCTAGGAACCGTTGCCAGCGGTACCGTTAACATCCTTTCGCGTAATAAGAGCTTGATTGATGCTCGCTCTGGCTGCAATGTTTCCATTATTCAGATTGGCGCGCGCCGCGATAACCCCAAATGCGATACCTCTGCTTACAATGTAACTCGCGATATTTTTGATGTAGTGAATAATCCCGATGTGGATGTGGTTGTCGAACTTATTGGTGGGACGACAATCGCGAAAGATTTAGTGCTAAAAGCTATCGCCAACGGTAAACATATTGTCACCGCTAACAAAGCGTTAATTGCCCATCACGGCGATGAAATTTTTTCTGCCGCCAAAGCCAAAGGTGTAACAGTTGCTTTTGAGGCAGCGGTGGCGGGCGGTATACCTATTATTAAATCGATTCGTGAAGGTTTGGCAGCAAACAACATTGAATGGTTGGCCGGTATTATCAATGGGACGACCAATTTTATTCTTACTGAAATGCGCGATAAAGGGCGTGCGTTTGAAGATGTGTTGCAAGAAGCACAAGCTTTGGGCTACGCCGAAGCGGATCCAACCTTTGATGTCGAAGGTATTGATGCCGCACACAAATTAGTGATTCTGGCTTCATTGGCATTTGGTATTCCACTCGATGTGAAAAAAGTATTCACCGAGGGCATTACTAAAATTTCGACGGAAGACGTTAACTACGCGGAAGAGCTGGGTTATCGCATTAAACATTTGGGTATGGCGCGCCGCTCGGCGGGTGGCATTGAGTTGCATGTAAACCCAACCTTAATTCCAGAGAAGCGTTTAATTGCCAATGTTGATGGTGTAATGAATGCCGTCTTGGTCAAAGGTGACGCTGTTGGGCCAACCCTTTATTACGGTGCCGGTGCTGGCGCTGAGCCAACGGGTTCATCGGTAGTGGGTGATATTGTGGATGTGGCGCGTACGCTGTTGGCTGATCCCGCGCACCGCGTTCCATACCTCGGTTTCCAGGATGAGTTTGTGACCGAGCAAAAACATTTGCCGATGGAAGACATTGAAACGGCTTACTATCTGCGTATGCAAGCTCTGGATAAGCCCGGTGTACTGTCAAAAGTTGCAACTATTTTGAGCGATTCGGGCATCAGCATTGAAGCGTTGATTCAAAAAGAAGCGAAAGATGGCGAAGTGACTGTGCCATTAATTTTGCTCACTAACCGTGTGCAAGAAAAGAAAATGACGTCTGCTATCAGCAAAATAGAATCATTGGATTCAATTTCAGGTGCAGTTGTGCGTATTCGTGTGGAATCGCTTAAATAATTCATTTTTAGTAAAAGGTTAATTAACGTGAAATACATCAGTACCCGCGGTCAAGCGCCCGCACTGAGTTTTGAAGAAGTGGTGTTAACAGGTTTAGCGCCGGATGGCGGCTTGTATGTGCCGGAAACCTTGCCCACTTTTTCAAAAGAAGAAATTGCCTCTTGGGCTGGTTTGTCCTACCAAGAGTTGGCATTTAATGTCATGAAGCCTTTTGTTGCTGGTGCCATTGCCGATGCCGAGTTCAAAAAAATCATTGCTGATGCTTACGCAACTTTCCGTCACGATGCTATTGCGCCGCTAGTACAAACCGCACATAACGAATGGATTTTGGAGTTGTTCCAAGGCCCAACGCTCGCGTTTAAAGATTTTGCGTTGCAGTTTTTAGGCCATTTGCTCGATCACCTATTGAAAAAGCGCAATCAAAAAGTTGTGGTGATGGGAGCAACCTCTGGCGATACGGGTTCAGCGGCAATTGAAGGTTGCCGTCGTTGCGACAATATTGATATTTTCATTATGCACCCGAACAATCGCGTGTCTAATGTTCAACGTCGTCAAATGACCACAGTGCTTGCGCCGAATGTATTTAACATTGCGCTTGAAGGTAACTTTGATGATTGTCAGAACATGGTGAAGGCAAGTTTTGGTGATCAGTCTTTCTTACCTGAAGGCCGTCAGTTGGTTGCTGTAAACTCCATCAACTGGGCGCGCATCATGGCGCAAATTGTGTACTATTTTTACGCGGGGCTCGCCCTGGGTGCGCCGCATCGCCCCATCGCATTTTCGGTGCCTACCGGTAATTTTGGTGACATTTTTGCGGGTTATTTAGCTAAAAAAATGGGTCTGCCTATTGATCAATTAGTGATTGCCACTAACAGCAATGACATTCTGCATCGCTGCATCAGCAGTAACGATCACAGCAAACATCAATTGCAACATACCTTGTCGCCCAGTATGGACATTATGGTGTCGAGCAATTTTGAGCGTATGTTGTTTGATTTGTATGATCGCGATGGCAATGCTATTCGTCAATTGATGGAAGATTTCAAATCGGGCTGCATGATCCTAAAAGAATCTGCGTTGTCGCGCGCGCGCGAATTGTTCACCAGCTATGGTGTGAGCGATGAGGTGACGATTGAGGTGATTCGCGATGTATTCGAAAACACCGAATATTTGTTAGATCCGCACACGGCCATTGGTGTGGAAGCTGCGCGTAAAACACGTCGGCGTCAGGATATCCCTATGGTGTGTTTAGCAACAGCACATCCAGCGAAATTCCCAGAAGCGGTGCGCAAAGCTGGCCAAATGGAAGATCCTGCATTACCGCATCACATGAGCGATTTGTTTGAGCGCGAGGAACGTTACACGGTATTGCCGCAAGAGCTGAAAAACGTGCAGGAATTTGTGGCGGCTAATGTACGCAAATAATTTGGTATTTTGTCTATAACGAAGCGCCGCATTGGTTTTCTAATGCGGCGTTTTTGTTTAGGTTATTGAAAAAATCATATGGGTGTCGTAAAACTCGTGACTCCCAATTAAGTTAACAATATTACTTATGCAAAAAATCATAAAGCGCCGCACAATCGAACCACAAGCCGAATTCGATTCATCCATTCATCCACTACTACAACGCATTTACAGTGCGCGCGGAATTCAGCGAGGGCAAGAGCTGCAATATCAACTCGCGCAATTACACAAACCTAATTTCAAAGGTCTACAGGATGCTGTTAGTATTTTGGCAGATGCTGTTGTTGCGGGTGCAAAAATAATTATTGTTGGTGATTTTGATGCGGATGGTGCAACCAGTAGTGCGTTAGCTGTGTTGGCATTGCGTGCAATGGGTTTGCGCAGTGTGGATTTCTTAGTGCCCAACCGCTTTGAATACGGTTATGGTTTAACACCGGAAATTGTTGCTGTGGCAGTGGCGCAACAACCGGATGTCATTATCACCGTTGATAACGGTATCTCCAGTATCGAAGGTGTGCGCGCTGCGCGCGAATTGGGTATTGCAGTTATAGTGACAGATCACCATTTGCCGGCAAATGAATTGCCAGAGGCAGATGCAATTGTTAATCCTAATCAGCCCGGTTGTGAGTTTCCCAGTAAAAATCTAGCGGGTGTAGGTGTTATTTTTTATGTCATGAATGCGTTACGTGCCGAATTGCGCCACATGGGCTGGTTTGAAGAGAGTGGAATTTCTGAGCCCAATATGGCGAGCTTTTTGGATTTGGTTGCATTGGGTACTGTGGCGGATGTGGTGCCACTCGATCACAACAATCGTATCCTTGTTGCGCAGGGTTTGCAGCGTATTCGTGCTGGCGCAGCGCGCCCTGGCATCAAAGCGTTGTTAGAGATTGCTAATAAACCTTTTCATAAAGTCGTTGCAAGTGATTTTGGTTTTGCTATTGGCCCGCGTTTAAATGCAGCCGGGCGCTTGGATGATATGTCGCTTGGGATTCAGTGTTTGTTGTGCAGCAGTGATGCACTTGCGCGTGAAATGGCGATGCAGATGGATGATTTGAATCGCGATCGAAAAGTTATTGAAACAGGCATGCAACAAGAGGCTATGGCGATGTTGCAACAGGTTTTGGCCGTCGATCAAAGCTCATTGCCCTGGGGTGTTTGTCTGTTTGATGAGTCGTGGCATCAAGGTGTTATTGGTATTCTTGCCTCGCGGATTAAAGATAAATACCATCGCCCCACCATTGTATTTGCCGATGCAGGCGAAGGTCACATCAAAGGTTCTGGTCGCTCTATTCCCGGTTTTCATATACGCGATGCATTGGATGCTATTGCCGCACACTACCCTTATTTACTGCAAAAATTTGGCGGGCATGCAATGGCCGCAGGCATGAGTTTGGAGCGTGAAAATTTTACCGCTTTTGCGCAAGCGTTTGACGAAGAAGTCCGTCGGCAATTAACGCAAGATGATTTATCCGCGTTAGTGATGAGCGATGGTGAATTGCAAGCACAGGATTTTAATTTGCAACTCGCGCAGCAATTACGCGAAGCGGGGCCTTGGGGGCAGCATTTTCCTGAGCCGGTATTTGACGGTGAATTTTATGTGGTACAACAAAAACTTGTCGGTGAAAAACATTTAAAAATGGTGCTGGCTACTGATGAACGCAAACAGAAAATTATTGACGCTATTGCTTTTAATGTAGATGTGGCTTTTTGGCCGAACACGAATGCCATTAAAATACGCTGCGCTTATAAGTTGGATATTAATGAATTTCGCGGTAATACCACTATCCAGCTATTGGTGGATTATTTAGAGGTTGTTAGTGTATAAAGGTTAAAACATGCTCTAGTGTTGGCTTTACATTGTTCATTAAAATAGGCTGTGCTTCTGCTGTAGGGTGAATGTTATCACTTTGAATTAATTCGTTGTGAGTCGCCACGCCTTCCAATAAAAAAGGAACCAGTGAAAGTTTATTTTTCTCAGCTAATTGCAGGTAGGTATTTTTAAATTGTGTGGTGTATCTTTGCCCATAATTAGTGGGAATTTGCATGCCTACTAAGATTATTTTTGCTCCAGCCTTTTGGCTAACATCAATCATGGCTTGCAAGTTGTCTTGCATTAATTTAAGTGGCTGTCCGCGCAAGCCATCATTGCCACCTAATTCAAGAATAACAATATCTGGATGATGGGTACTTAGCAGTGATGGCAATCGCGTCAAACCACCACTGCTGGTTTCTCCGCTTACACTCGCATTGATAAAACTGGCGCGTGCATTTTTACTCATCTCATGCTGCAATAAATTCACCCAACCCAACTCGACGTTAATACCATAACCTGCACTTAGGCTGTCGCCCATCACTAACACTTTTGCCGTCTTTGCATAACTTATTTGTGTGAGAGTCACTGACAAAAAGAGCAGTAAAATTCTGACAAAAGTCATGTGGGGTGTCTCCGTAAGTGTGAGATGGTACATACAATTTGGTTAAAGCCTGTTTGGATTGTGCCCTAATCTCCAGAGTGATACAAATTCATCACTATTTTATTAGCTTACCAGTCATCGGCTCAGTGGATATATGCGTACAAGTCATCACTGCTACAAAATTCTGTTATGGTAATCATGCTTACCGAACACAACTCATGAGATTAAATTTATGTCATCCGCATTAATGCTTGATGTGCGCGCCATTACTAAAAATGTAACCACACAGGAAGGTGAACTGGAAATTTTGCAACCCATTTCGTTCACCATAAATGCCGGTGATTCGTTGGCGATTACCGGTGCTTCTGGTTCTGGCAAATCAACGTTACTCGGTATTCTGGCTGGGTTAGATATCCCCAGTGCTGGTGCAGTGTATTTAGATGGACACTGCTTAACAGCCTTGAATGAAGAAGGGCGTGCCAAGGTACGTGCTGATCATGTGGGTTTTATTTTTCAGTCTTTCCAATTATTACCTGGGTTAACGGCGTTGGAGAATGTGATGTTGCCATTGGAATTAAATGGTAATAAAGAGGCATCAAAAAAAGCCATGGAATTTCTTACGCATGTGGGATTGGAAAAACGCTTGCAGCATTATCCGGCGCAGCTGTCGGGTGGAGAGCAGCAACGAGTTGCTATTGCCCGCGCTTTTGCCAGTAACCCTGATATTTTATTTGCCGATGAACCCACGGGCAATTTAGATTCAACCACCGGTTCGCGCATTATCGAATTATTGTTCGATTTAAATCGAACTCATGGCACGACCTTGGTATTAATTACCCATGAAGATCGTCTTGCATCGCTGTGCCAAAAACGTATTGAGTTGACGGCGGGTGCTATTGTGAGCAGCAATTTTTAATGGTCACTGAATCGGTGTGGGAATATTTATGTTGGCCTTAACTTTATTAATTCGTAATTGGCGCAGTGGTGAACTCAAACTACTGAGTCTGTCTATTGTATTAGCCGTTGCAGTGCTCAGCGGTATTGCGTTGTTTACTGATCGTTTAGAGTCTACGCTTTTAGGGCAAAGTAATAATTTGTTAGGCGCAGATAATATTGTTACCAGCAGTAAGTCTTTTACGCAAAACTGGTTTGATGCTGCAACGCGCGAACATATTCGCCAGGCTCACACCATTGAATTTAATTCTATGGTGTATGCCGGTGACGAAATGCATTTGGCTGGCATTAAGGCAGTCGATGAGGCTTATCCATTGCGTGGTCAGTTAGAAACGAGCCAACTTCCATTCGCAATGAATGCTGTTGATATACATATCGCTAAGGGTATTCCACTGCAGGGTGAGGTTTGGGTTGATTCGCGCTTAATGCCGCAACTAAAAATAACCTTGGGTGATAAGTTAGCCGTGGGGGAATTGGAACTTCGCGTTACACAAGTGCTGATTCATGAACCTGAAAGTGTTAACCCATTCGGGGTCTTGGCTCCGCGCGTCCTCATGAATATTGCTGATGTTCCCGCAACACAAGTTAATCAAGTGGGCAGTAATATAAATTATTCTTGGTTATTGGCGAGCGATGACACTCGTGCCTTAGAAAAATTTTTAACCTGGCTAAAACCTCAATTGAGCAAACATGAACGTTTACAGGATATTGCTTCCAGTCAGGAGCGGTTAGGTAATACCTTGGCAGCAGGCAAAAGTTTCTTACTCTTGGCCGCGGCTATCGCGGTGTTATTGGCAGGTGTGGCAGTGGCGATTGCTGCGCGACAATTTTCTGAGCGCCACACTAATCAAGTAGCATTAATGAAAAGCCTTGGTGCAAGTACACTTAAAATTCGTTCGCTTTATTTTGGACAATTGTTGATTTTGGCAATAGCGGCTTCTTTTTTGGGTTTGTTGGTTGGCACTCTGATGCAAAGTGTAGTGGCTGCCAGTATTCAAAACTCCTATCATTTGGTTTTGCTGAATCCACACTTAAGTCCATTTTTATTTAGTTTTTTGAGTGGTTTGGTGTGCGTAATATTTTTTGCATTACCCGCACTGTGGTTTTTGCCCACCATTCCACCGTTAAAAATATTACGTAAAGAATTGGCGGTAAATCAAACGCACACTTGGGTGCAAGGATTGCTGGCTTTATCTGCAGTAGTGCTGCTGGTGGCGTCTTTTAGTCAGAGTATTTCCTTAACCATGACGATGAGCTGCGCATTAATAGTGATTATTGTTATTTCACTGTTAATATCTTGGTTGTTGTTATTGCTCAGCAAAAAAATTATTCTTAATTTAGGTGGTTTTTGGCGTTTGGCCTTTACGAGTTTACAGCGACATAAAAACCAAAGTGTGTTGCAAATTATGGTATTTGCTATTGCTATTATGCTGTTGCTTGTGCTGACCATAGTACGTACATCTTTGATTAGTGAGTGGCAACAACAACTCCCTAAAAATGCGCCCAACCATTTTTTAATTAATATTCCCCCCGCAGAACAGCAACAAGTGAAAGACCAGTTGCAAGCTGAACATTTAATCGGCGCACCACTTTACCCCATGATTCGCGGTCGTCTCATTAGCATTAATGGTGTGGAACCCGATGAGTCCTTAACAAAAAAAGCCAATGCATTGCAGCGTGAGGTTAATCTTACGCAATCAGGTGATTTGGCTGAAGACAATAAAATTCTGCAAGGCCTATGGTGGGATAAATGGAAAAAAGTGACGCTCGCAGGTGTTTCTGTTGAGCGAGATACGGCTAAAAGTTTAGGCTTAAAGCTGGGCGATAAATTAAGTTTTTCATTGGGTGGTTTATTATTGGATACGCAAGTAGCCAGTATCCGCAGTGTGAATTGGCAATCGTTGCGACCTAATTTTTTCTTTATTTTTGAGCCTGGTGCATTGGATGCCTATTCTCCTACTTATATGACCAGTATTTATTTGGCACCGCAACAAAAATTATTTATTAATCAATTGCTACGTCAGCATCCTACCATTGTGGTGATGGAGTTTGATCGTATTATTGAGCAGATGCACAATATCATTAATCAAGTGAGTGATGGTATTGCATTGGTATTATGGCTGACATTGACGGCAGGTCTTTTAGTGTTGTTTGCTGCGGTGATGAGCAGTATTGATAGTCGTAAACAAGAAGCAGGTTTGTTGCGTGCTTTAGGTAGTCCACGTTTATTGATATTGGGCAGTGTATTTGTAGAATTTTTTGTATTGGGCTTATTGTCTGGAATTATCGCTATTTTAGGTGCTGAATTTTTGTTGTTCAGTTTACAAAAATTTGTATTGCATACACCTATACATCCACACTTTTTTTATTGGTTTGTATCCCCGGTGGCGAGCGCTTTGTTGATTAGTGCGTTAGGCTTGTTCTCGTGCCGTCATGTGGTTTCGACTCCTCCTGCAATTGTGTTGCGCGAAGCTGCTTGATGGGCTAAAAATATATTGCTACTAACCTAGATTTTAGTTTTGTAAAATTTTCAAATACGATGAAGTGTAAGAAGGTAAAACCTATTACACTGCGCGTTTTTGTAATGGGTTTGGAGTGATTATGAAGCAGGCGCCCAAAAGCCAAGTATTAGCCAAAGGCTTGTGGGGCATGAGTGCCCCCATGTTTGTTGATCAGGCTGTTACTTACACCATTCCTCTCGTTGATATGTATTTCTTAAGCCGCGTATCTGATTCAGCTGCTGCGGCTGTGGGTGCAATAACACCCTTAGTTTTTGTTGCTAACGCATTTTTACAAGTGAGTGCTTTTGCTGGTGCCAGCATTGCAGGGCAACGTATAGGCGCTAATGATTACGTACGTGGTAATGCCACTATTGGCGCTTATAGCCTATTAGTTTTGTTGTTGTCGGTTATTGCTATTTTTGCGGTGAATAAAGGCGGGCCGGTAGTCGCCGGTTTAATGAATTTAAGTCCTGCCGTTCATACTTATGCTGTCGAGTATTTATCGTTAATTGGTTGGATGGTAGGATTTTGGGGGTGCCGATTAATTTATCAAACAGTGTTAAATATTTACGGTGTACCGAAATGGAATACCTACAGTAATATTATTTTATTTTCAGTAAATTTTCTGGGTAATATGTTGGCCGTGTATGGGTTCAAATCCTTTCCTCCTACAGGTGTTAGCGGTGTAGCTTTTGCTAGTATTAGTGCAGCTTTGTGTAGTTTGGTATTTGTCATGGCTGCAGTGCATTTGCGTTTACATATTCATTTTCCCGTGCGTGCTGGCGTTAAACAATTCGGGCTGTTGATAACCCCCGTGTTGTTAATTGCTGCTCCCGCCATTTTAGAGCCTATGTCATTTCAGGGATATATGATGGTGCTTAATTGGATTGCTGCTGGCGTAGGTGATCTTGCCTTAAAATTAAAAATATATACATACAATACTTTTTTGTTTTGCTTAATGATTTCGATTGCGCTGAGTATGGCAACCGAAGCGATTATTGCTCAGCGTGTAGGTCGGCGTGAGTTTGATCTGGCGCACTTGCAATTAAAAGAAAGTTTAAAAATGTCCTTGATAGGCACAACCATATTGGCGAGTTTTTGGTTGATGTTTAATCAGCCTATTTTAAAACTATTTACCCAAGATCCCGAAATTATTGCGATAGGTTTTTGGGCGTTTTTATTGGGTTTTCTTGCTGAGCCAATGCGTACAACCAATATTATTATCGGCAGTGCGCTGCGCTGTACGGGCGATGCCACTTTCACTTCAGTTTCCAGTATTGGCGTTATTTGGTTGTTCTCTGTGCCTTTAGCTTATGTGCTGGCGATTCCATTTCATTTGGGGATATTGGGATTATTAATTGCTGCAATTATGGATGAGGCTGTACGAGCAGTGATTAAATATTTCCGCTGGCGTGCGCGTAAATGGCAAAAATATGGAGTGGCAATGCAAGAGGCTTAGGGATACAGAGCCTGATTGTTTATGGTTGTATGGCTTCCGTGGTAATGATGGGATTGATCCAATCAGCGTGATCCCATGATGTTTCACCGTGTGAATCTACTTTAAGCGTTAATTGTTTACCCTTGTGTAAATTAATATGCACTGGGATGGCTTTTTCATTTCCGTAGTAAGGTGCAGATGACCATAAAAGAGTGTTGTCTTCCAATACTTCGAATATAACATCGGCAGCGCTAATTTCATCGTCAAGGCCGGGGATTACATCAAAACTTATCGCATTCGCGGGTAGGTTATAAACAATTATAGAGTTGGCGTGGGTGCCAATTCCATTGGCAAAACGCCGATCGCCTACTGACAACACTTTATTTTCGACGCTGCGGCCATATTGAACAGTGCCGTAATCTTGGTGAGCGGAAACCATTGGATAATTGGTTAATAACGATTGATTCGACTGTAACGTAATTTTATGGACGCTATATCTATCCACTAAATAATGGAGTGTTAATGATACGGATACGATAAAAATTATTGGTGTTGCAAAACGTATGTTTAAAAAATTTTTAACTGATTGTTCAATAACCGTATATGCCGAATTGCCTGCAATTAATTGCAACAGGCTAACAAACATAACACCTGTGACCAATACAGAAAGGCCTACCCAAATATTAGAGCCGTTAATGCCTAATATAATGAGCATGTTGAGTGCCGATGCCATACTAATGGCCAGTGGATAAGCTAGCTGTTTTCTTGCAACTGCAACATAAATAATGGCTGCAACGACTGCAGGAAATAAATATCGCTCATGCATGGCTGGCAGTAACGTAAAAAACGCTGTGGCACTAACCAGTGCATAAAATAAAATGTGGGTTATGAATTTGTTTTTATCGGTACTGTATTTGCTTTTTATGAGGTCGTTTATGCCAAAAATAAAAATAGCTAAACAGATGGCGGCGTAAAGGAACATTCCAAGGTATTTTGGATAAACCAGTTTTTGCGGCAGTAGGGCACTGACATGATCTAGAAATTGAATGTTGTCTGGCGCATTATTTCCAATCAACAGCACCCAGAGGTTAGCTGCATTCATGGTAATCACTGGGTATTGTCCCAGTGTATCTATATATGCCTGCTTAAAGGCTTCTTTGTAAAAGCCCACAACAATAAAGGGTAAAAAAACGAAGGCGATAATCAGTAGGGAAAATACGATACCGAGTAAATGGGTTTTAATCCGATGAAAAAATAAAATTCCCACAATCGGACAAAAACATACCATCTGAAATTTGGTGAGTAATGATAAGGTAAACAGAGGGAGCATCAAAATAGAATAGCGCGATGAAAAGTGAATGAGTATTGCACACAGTGCTAATACAGAGGGTAGTAAATCAACTTGCCCCCAGACAGGACCATCTATCAGAATTGCCGGATTAAAAACGGTCAGCAGCATCACGGATAACATTTGTTCCCGCGTTGCATGAAATTGTTGCAGTAATCGGAATACCACCCAAGTGAGTAAACAGTGCCCTAATAAAACGGGCAACTCCCACAAAAACTTGCATAAATCGTTAGGTTCAATGGGCAGTTGAAAATAGTTCAGCCCTTTGGCAACAAGGTACAACCAATGAATATAGAGTGGTGGGTAATTGCCGTTAAAAAGTCTATAGCCGGTTGTGGCAAGCTGATGAGTCCAATTCTCCCAGTAACCAAGATCTGCACCGTAGCCATTAATAAACAGGCAGAACAAATTAATTAAGATGGTCGCAGAAAGAAAAATATTTAAGTCATTGTCGTGTTTGGCGGTGCCCATGATTTTTATAATCATTCAAATTTTTTAACAATAGCGCTAATGTGGTATTTAGGTCTGCCTTTGACCTCTTCGTAAATTTTCGACATGTACTCACCTATAACGCCAAGGCACAAAAGCTGAACACTACCGATAAACAACAAAGGTAAAAGTATGGATGCCCAGCCGGGTACGGCGTGGTTTGAAAAAAAACGAATACCTAACACCCAAAGAATTAGCGCAAAAGAAGCAAAGCCGGAACATAAGCCCAATACCGTAATCATGCGCAAGGGTACAGCTGAGAATGCCGTAATACCTTTCCATGCAAAGGATAACATCTTCTTCAGCGGATATTTACTTTCACCCAATTCACGCGCTTGGCGTTCGTATTCGACGATGGAAGATTTAAACCCCACTTCACGCACAATGCCGCGCAAAAATAAATTGGATTCTTTGTATTCTTTTAGCGCGTCTAATGCGCGGCGCGAAAGCAAGCGGAAGTCGGCATGGTTAAAGACTAAATCCACACCCATGGTACGCATTGTGTGGTAGTAACCTTCGGCAGTGAAACGTTTGAAAAAAGTATCTGTTTTGCGGGCTGAACGCACGCCGTAAACTACTTCGCTGCCTTGCAAATATTCATCGACCATTTTTTCAATATTCGATGGATCGTCTTGCAGATCGGCATCAATAGAGACGGTAATGTCTTCGATGGTAGTGCATAAACCAGCATAGAGGGCATTCTGGTGGCCTTTATTACGCGAGAGTTTTATCGCAACCACTTTAGAGTCTTGCTCTGCTGTTGTTTGCAGAATGGTCCAGGTGTTGTCTTTGCTGCCATCGTCGACAAAATAATTTTTGGATGTACCGGAAATTTTATTTGCAGAAATTAAACGGTCCAATAAATCATTTAAAACTCGAATGGTTTTGGGCAGGCTTTCTTCTTCGTTGTAACAAGGCACGACTATGGCCAATGAAGGTATCGCCACATCAGGAGTTGCTGCGCTCATTATTATGTTATCCCCGATAAATCCAAAACTTATGCAAAATGAAATTTACGATAAGGGTGAGCAGGGTAGCAAAGAGTTGAGCAATTAGGTAGGCCATCGGCAGTAGATTGATGCTGTCTTTAAGGATCTGTTGCAATAAAAATAACGCAACGGCATACAGGGTTGTGTTAAGTGCCATGCCTATACAAACAGTTACTACAAATTTAGGTAAGGTTTGCTTATGGTTTTTATTGCTTGCAAAGGTGAAATGGTAGTTCGCAAGATAATTGAATATGGAAGATAGTGCGTAAGAGACTGCCGATGCCAGGGTGGGCGTTAAAGCCCCTGCTTTTACCAATGCCCACAGGAGAAAAAACTGAAGGAGCGTCGCCGCTCCCCCGATAACGACAAACTTAAATAATTTGACCATCAGGCCCAGCCGACTGCAGCGCGCGCACGTTCTATGTACAGGTATTCAACCCTTTGTGAGAGCGGGTGGCAGGCATGACGAAAATGGTGGTGATCAATTGTTGATCCCATGTACTCCCAGCATTGACCTTGATTGACGCATAAGTGATCACCCTCATTCATTTTAAAGGTGGCGAGCTCATCCCACATTTTGGGCCATTCAGGATTGTTAATGTCAAGGTATTCCATAAATCCGCCGGAGTAACGAAATATTGGTTAAGTTATTGTGGTTTATTAATTTTATTTGTCAAGAAAAGCTTGTATCTTAATGATTATATTGGGAAAAATATTTTAATTGATATGGTGGTTGTGCGTAATATCACGTTTTTTGGGTCTATTAAGCTGCGTTTTTTTAGAGGCTAACTCAAATGTAGACGATATAAACGGTAGGTTTTTCTGCTAACCTTTCTCTAAGGGTAAGGTTTAAGTTATTTTATGGCAAAAAAAGGTTTAACTATGAACATAGGTCAAGCAGCGAGCCAATCTGGGCTGCCATCAAAAACACTGCGTTATTACGAAGAAATGGGTTTGGTACAGCCCCATCGAACAGAGGGAAATGACTACCGCGATTACACAGCCAAAGATGTTGAACACTTACGCTTTTTACAATGTGCTCGATCTGTAGGGTTTAGTTTGGATGTATGCCGTGAATTGCTCGAGTTATACCGTGACGAAAATCGTCGCTGCTCCGAAAGCAAAAAAAGAGTGCTAGAAAGAATTCAGCAGGTGGAAACTCAGCTGAGAAATTTACATCTATTTAAAGATATATTAACGAATATCGCTGACGGTTGTGTTGCTGAAGATTCTGCAGGCGCTATAGATATTGAAAATAATGCATGGCTTCAACAATCTAAAATGTCATTTACGCTGCTATAAATGACTGTTCAATATATCGCTACATTTAACATAATATTGGAATTAAAAATGCGGCTAGTGATATTTTTTATGATTTTTTATTGGAAATATGTACACAATAACAAGCCTTGGTCTAGTCTATCTCCACATGGTGTTTAGCGTGTTTTGATGAGATATCGAAAATAAATTTTAAGATAAAATCACCGGATGCTCATGCCAAGCATCCGGTGATTTTATTAGACGCCCATAAACGCCGCCGCCGCTATTAATAGTGAACTAGCGCCGACTCCATATACGCCCCACTGTAACCAACGTTTGCGTGTGAGTAAGGCGATAGCTGAAAGTGCAATCGCTACTTGAATAACAGTGGTTGCTTGCGCCCAGCGGTGATGAATATGCATTTGATGTTCTGATTCGTGGTCCGCCTTTTGCGATTCAGCTTCAAACTCTTCAGCTTTCTTTTTTATTTCCGTTTTATCATTTTCGTATTTTTTAGTTTTTTCGACAAACTTTGCGATCTTATCGTCGCTCGTTGCTAATTCAGCGCCTAGCTCTGCAAGATTTTGCTTTTGACCCTTGGCTTGATAATAATTCCACTGGTCAGACGCCTCTGTTTTTTTAATGGCCGCTTCATTTTTTAATAACATGGCCTCGGCTTGGGTGGCACCACCCTCATAAGACATCATGGCACCTGCAGTTGCTAATATGGCAGTCAGTACCGCGATGCGACTCGAAAACGTATCGTCTGCGCCATGCTTTGCTGCGTGTTCAATGGCGTGATCATGTGGGCCGTGAACGTGAATACCATCGTGAGACATAGTGTAAAACCCTGAATGTTAAGAGTGTTGGTTAAAGCTTTCGACGAGGTCAAACTTCGCGAATGATAGATTACAAATTACATGTGACGCTGATATTACTACACATATGAACGCTGTCAGCGCGAACTATTTTACGCTGCTTGAGAATTGTTCCCCAGTTATTTTAATGGAGGCATCGCTCATTAAAAATAAATAATCTCGCATTAAATCTTGCGGCGTTTTGAGGGTTGTAGGATCTTCCGCAGGGTAAGCTCCAGCGCGCATTTTGGTGCGCGTTGCGCCAGGATTGATGCTGTTGCAGCGAATGCGTGTAGTTTCTTCTAACTCATCGGCCAGCGTTTGCATTAAATTTTCTGCCGCTGCTTTTGATACCGCATATGCGCCCCAATAAGCGCGGCCTTTGTAGCCTACACTTGAGCCGGTAAACAAAATGGAAGCGTTAGCAGCGCGTTCTAATAATGGCATTACAGCTTGAGTTAACAAAAAGGGCGCGTTCACATTGACTTGCATTAAGCGCATCCACACATCGGGTGCGTAATTGGCTAGGGGGGTGCGCTGACCTAAATCGCCAGCGTTGTGCAATATGCCATCTAAATGATCAAACTCCTCGCTGATGGCATTGCACATATCTATAAATGCTTGCTCATTGGCGATTTGAAAATCTATAGGATAAATCGCTGCTTGTGGATGACCTGCAGTCTCGATTTCGTCGTACACCATTTCCAGTTTTTGCAGCGTCCGGCCAACTAAAATAACTGTAGCGCCGTGCGCGGCAAAGGTTTTGGCAGCCACACGGCCAATGCCATCACCCGCACCTGTGACAAGTATGATTTTGTGTTCAAGGCAGTTAGTTGACGGTGTAAAATTTTCTGGAATTTTCATGGTTCTATTTCAGTTTATAAGTTGATGTTACTTCGTTGAGTCGCATAATTTGTTTTTTGATATGGACATTTTGGATTTTGTAAAGCCAGCGCTAAACTACAAATGCTGTTGTACAATCGGCCATATTTCATCCGCATGGTTTACTTGGTAATCTGCCTGCCATTCATTCATTGCAGCTTCGTTATCGATATAACCATAGGCAGCCGCAATGGTGATACTGCCAGCGCGTTTGCCGCATTCAATATCGCGGGCGTGATCGCCAATATAGATGATTTCTTCAGCGCTACAGCCGAGTTGCTCACCCGCTAAAAATAATGACTCTGGGTGAGGCTTGGTGTGAATGACATGGTCTGGACAAATCACGCTAGCCGGTGCCGGTTGCAAATTCAATTGTGCCATTAGTGGTGTGGTGTAAATAGCAGGTTTATTGGTGGCAATGCCCCACGCAATATGATTCGCTGCCAAGTTATGCAGCAGGTTTTCAATGCCGGGAAAGGGTTTTGTGAAAACTGCAATGTGATTTGTATAAAGCTCTAGCAAACGTAATCGCAACTCAGCAAATTTGGGGTGGGTTTCTTCAATATCAAACGCCATCATCACTAATGCGCGTGCACCGTTGGAAACACAGGCGCGGATTTTTTCATCGGGCAATGTTGGGCGATTATTTTCTTGCAGTAGTTTATTCACCACTGCGACAAAATCTGGCGCGGTGTCCAATAATGTACCGTCGAGATCAAACATAACGGCGCGTATTTTTCGTTGGTTTTGCATAGATTGAGCAATTGTTAAATTTACTTTGTTTGGAAGTTGTCAGCTTCGCTATGCGGAAATGACAACTTCCTATTTTGGGGTAATGTCTTTTAGATCAGTTTCTTCGCATGCACCAAATAATTCACGCTCACATCCTTGGCATTTAATTTGTAATTTTTAGTGATGGGGTTGTATGTCATGCCGCTAATATTTTGCAATTCTAAGCCTGCGGCACGAAGCCATTTCGCCAATTCCGATGGGCGAATAAATTTATCGTAATCGTGAGTACCTTTGGGGAGCATTTTTAAAAAATATTCCGCACCTAAAATTGCAAAAGCATAAGCTTTTGGATTGCGGTTAATGGTAGAAAAATACACATTGCCATTGGGCTTGACTAAATCTGCGCAGGCCTTTACCACGGAAGAGGGATCTGGAACATGCTCTAGCATTTCCATGCAGGTCACTATGTCAAACTCACTAGTACATTGTTGTGCTTTTTCTTCAGCGGTGATGCGTTCGTAATTCAAATGTACGCCAACTTCTAAAGCGTGCAAACGCGCAACTGACAGAGGCGCTTCACCCATATCAATGCCGGTGACCTCTGCACCGCGTTGCGCGAGCGATTCGGCGAGAATGCCTCCGCCGCAACCAACATCAATCACTTTACGTTGCGCTACAGGTGAGCGCTGATCAATATAATTGGCGCGCAGCGGATTAATATCATGTAGCGGTTTAAATTCGCTGTTTCTATCCCACCAGCGGCTGGCGAGAGCTTCAAATTTTGCAATTTCGGCGGTATCGACGTTGGCCATAATTGTTGTCTCGGATATTAAAACGTTTAGTCAAATTATTGCGCGCTAATTTTTTCACGCCACGTACGTACTTTGCTACTCAATTCGTGTTCATTAATAGTTAACAGTTCGCGATTGCGCATTAAACATTTACCATTGACCCATAGGTGCGAAACCTTGTGTCCCACATGGGTATAAATTAATTGTGATGCCGGGTTGTACAGCGGTTGCAGTTCCAAATCACCAATATGCACAGCGGTAATATCGGCTTGTTTTCCAATTTCCAAACTGCCGACTTGATCATCAATGCCCATTGCTTTAGCGCCATTGAGCGTGGCCATACGCAGAGCACTGTGCGCATTGAGCGCAGCGGCATTGTTGCTAACGGCTTTTGCGAGCAGTGCGGCGGTTTTCAATTCGCTAAACAAATCTAAGTCATTATTGCTGGCGGCGCCGTCAGTACCTATGGCTACATTAATGTTCGCATTCAGTAATTTATCTACCGGACAAAAACCGCTGGCGAGTTTTAAATTTGATTCAGGGCAGTGAATAACATGAGCGCCACTCTGTTGTAAAATGGCGATATCAATATCATTGATTTGCGTCATATGAACGCATTGTGTGAGCGGCGAAAGTAAACCTAAATCCATTAAACGTTGTGTTGGTCGCATGCCAAATTGTTTGATGGAGTCTTCTACTTCTTGCGCGGTTTCGTGCAGGTGAATGTGAATAGGTACATCCATTTCCTGGGCAAGTACGGCCACTTTTTTGAGTGGTTCATCGGATACTGTGTAAGGTGCATGTGGGCCGAAACCAACGCGGATCAAAGGATTGAAACGCACACTGTCGTGCAGCTCCAGCCCCTTGGCAAAATAATCCTCTGGCCCCATGCCCCATGCCGACGGAAAGTCAAAAATAGGGAAGGTAATTTGACAGCGAATTTGCGCATCCAACGCCGCTTTTACCGTTTGCTCTGGGAAGAAATACATATCTGCAAAACAGCTGGTACCACTTTTAATCATTTCGGCGATAGCCAATTCGGCTCCATCGTGCACAAACTCTTCACTCACCCATTGTTTTTCTGTGGGCCAAATGGATTGGTTAAGCCATTGTTGCAGTGGTTGATCATCCGCGAAACCGCGTAATAAGGACATGGCGGCATGACCGTGGGCGTTAATCAAACCGGGAATGACCACATGTTCGTGCAAATATTCTGTGCGCTTGGGGGCAAATAATTTGCTGGCTTCAGTTTGCGGAAGTATGGCCAATATACGACCTTCATGAATCGCAATGGCACAATCTTCAAGCAGGCGATCTTGCGGAACGACAGGAATAATCCAGCGGGCATTGATTAATAAGTCTATAGGCGTCATGAGTATCTGGCTTAAAGGCAAACAGAACGAGGCAGTGATAAGTTGCGCAGTATAACCTAGATAGGCTCAGCACAAAGCGGCTTCTAGAATGGGGGTATAAATGTGTTTTGTTGAGAAGCGCCTTCGCCAGAAGGGCACTTCTCAATGGGTTGAGGTTAGAAATGTGCGATTAGCGCGCCGTAAGGTCCTTTTAAGGTTATATCGGCTTTAAGATCGTTATCGGAAATTTTAACCGCCATTTTGCGATAGCCTAATTCCATACCTATAAAATCATCGTGCAAATAACTGATTTTTGCTGTGTAGTCACTCAAGGAGTTATCGTGATAATGAGTGATATTAGTTTCTACACCCGCGGAAAAATCGGTAAATGGTAGGTCGAACTGTAGTTTTCCATAAGCCATAGGAACAGTAAGGTTGATTGTTAAATCCTTGTTGGCGGTACTACTTTTGGTATTGGCGTAACCATTAAATTTTCGAATGCTTGTTCCCACATCAAAGTTAATCCAATTATCAAGAATTTGGTAATAGAGGGTTATATCTCGATGACTTAAGTCAAAGCTGCTTTGTACTGTATCGGCTGTTTGATAGGTTGTACCGCCGATGGTGAAGCTATTTTTAAGAGTGCTTGTTTGTGAGGTGGTGATATTGGTCTGAACCAGTTTTATATCGGGTACAAAAGGTAGCGGATGTTCGATGGCAATGTAGGCAAAGCTATTAGCGTGTTCTTTTACGCCCAATTCATCTAGTGTAATAGCAGGCTCACCGGCTTTTCCTGAGTAGTCAGACAACCAATCTCCTAAACCCGCATAGACACCAAAAATACGGTCGGCATGTGCAAAGGAGGCAAGTAAGCTGAAAGTTAAAAGGAGGGAAAGTTTTTTCATGGTAGTACCTAGATGTCATCAACACAACGAATGACAGCTAGTTTAACGGGTAAACTGAAGTTTAGTGATTGTTTTACAATGAATCTGTGAGCCGTACCGAAAGTTTTTGTGGTACGGATGCTTTAAGTTGTTCAAGAAACAGTCGTGCGGCATTGTTTAAGCTGCGTTGGTTGTGGTGGATGCAACCGAGGGAGCGGGTCAGTGGTGGATGGCTTACATCCAGAACTTTCAACTGATCGTCAATCAAGCTGCTGGGCAGTACACCCCAACCGAGACCAATGCTCAGCATCATTTTAATGGTGTCCAAATGGTTGGTCACCATAGTGATATCGAGGGATTGGCCTTCGCGGTCAAATAACTCTTTGATAACGCGAGTAGTATAGGTGTTGATGTCAGGCATGATGGCCTGGTGCGGGCTTAAATCGGCCAGGCGAAGATTCTCCAGCGTTGCAAGTGCATGGCTGGGTGCTGCGACGAATTGGAGTTGGTCTTGCCAGATTTCGTTGGTGTTAATGCGCGTGTCTTGTTCGAGCGCAAGCGTAATAATGGCGATATCGAATCGGCCGAGGAGTATTTCGTGATACGCATGTTCAGAATCCAAAAAATGTAAGTCTAGTTTTACTTGTGGGTAACTCGTTGAAAATTCACGTAAATAAGGTGGCAGATAATGTAAGCCTAGATGATGACTGGTCGCTATGCTCAGTTTTCCCGTCACATCGCCTTTTAAATCGGCAATTGCCCGTTGAGCTGCGGTCACCTCATTCAGGATGTTTGTCGCTTTATTCAGCAATAAGTTCCCTGCCTGCGTCAGTACTACTTGCCGGCCAACCCGATCAAACAGCTTGGCCTTGACTTGCTCTTCTAACAAGGCAATACGCTTACTAATGGCGGGTTGCGTTAAGTGCAAGCGCTCACCGGCACCTGAAAATGAACCGCTTTCTGCAATCGCCACAAAGGCCTGTAAATGCTGGGTATCCACGTCACATGTTCCGTTCGGGTGAGTTCTGTCGGAATTTTAAAAGCCCGTCGACCAACTCAGGGTGAGCGGAAATTATTATCTATATTATTTTTATACTATTCCAAAATGGAATGCAAACTATAAAAAAGATAAATTTGTTTTATGTGATGTGGGGTCATACACTGGCAACACTTAAAAGAGCCTCATTAGGAGTTGCTTCATGGCTGCAAAAACGTTGTACGACAAACTTTGGGATGCTCACCTCGTTAAAGAAAATGGCGATGGTTCGGCCTTAATTTACATCGACCGCCACATTATTCACGAAGTGACGTCGCCCCAAGCCTTTGATGGCTTGCGTTTGGCTGGCCGTAAGCCTTGGCGCGTTGATTCGATTTTGGCGACCCCAGACCATAACGTACCTACCACACAGAAAGAGCGTGCAAGCGGTGTTGCTGGGATTGAAGACCCAGTATCGTTAATTCAAGTGCAAACCTTGGATGACAACTGCGATGAGTTCGGCATTGTTGAATACAAAATTAACGATCATCGTCAAGGTATTGTTCACGTTGTTGGCCCAGAAACGGGCGCCTGTTTGCCCGGTATGACGGTGGTTTGCGGTGACTCACACACAGCCACCAACGGTGCCTTGGGTGCCTTGGCGCACGGCATAGGTACCAGTGAAGTTGAACACGTTATGGCGACTCAATGTTTAGTCGCCAAAAAAATGAAAAATATGTTGATCAACGTGGAAGGCATTTTGGGGGCAGGTGTAACCGCAAAAGATGTGGTCTTGGCAATTATCGCTAAAATCGGCACCGCGGGTGGAACGGGCTACGCGATCGAATTTGGCGGCCAGGTGTTCCGTGACATGAGCATGGAAGGGCGGTTAACTGTGTGCAATATGGCGATTGAAGCAGGTGCTCGCGCAGGTATGGTCGCTGTGGATCAAACCACCATTGACTACGTTAAAGGCAGAACCTATGCACCTAAAGGCGATTTATGGGAAAAAGCCGTAGCCAGCTGGCGCGAGTTGGTAAGCGATGAAGGTGCATATTTTGATGCGGTTATCGACATGGATGGTGCCGAAATCAAGCCACAAGTGAGCTGGGGTACATCACCTGAAATGGTGGTGGCGATCGACGATAAGGTTCCCGATCCAGCCAATGAAGCTGACCCAGTGAAGCGCGAGGGTATTGTACGCGCGTTGCAATACATGGGTTTGAAGGCTAATCAGCCGATAGAATCGATTTATGTTGATCGTGTCTTTATTGGCTCTTGTACGAATTCGCGTATTGAAGATATTCGTGCGGCTGCGGCAGTTGTTAAAGGTAAAACTAAAGCCACATCGGTAAAAGAAGCCATTGTGGTTCCCGGTTCTGGTGCGGTGAAAGCGCAAGCGGAAGCCGAAGGTTTACACGAAATATTTATCGCGGCGGGTATTGAATGGCGCGAACCCGGTTGCTCTATGTGTTTGGCAATGAACGCAGATAAATTAGGCAATGGCGAGCATTGCGCGTCCACATCCAACCGGAATTTTGAAGGTCGTCAAGGCTATGGTGGTAGAACCCATTTGGTTAGCCCTGCGATGGCGGCGGCGGCGGCGATTGCCGGCCATTTTGTTGATGTTCGAAATTTTAATTAATTCACAGGAGTGCAGACCATGAAAAGTTTTACCGTATTACAAGGTTTGGCCGCACCTATGGATCGCGCCAATGTTGATACTGACAT
>Ga0209067_10000276_pt1 | contig 34861 bp, 35 predicted proteins | sample ColStrG_CSR_2013_FD_187199 | JGI IMG/M metagenome (GOLD analysis project Ga0209067, IMG submission 187199) | Freshwater sediment microbial communities in response to fracking from Pennsylvania, USA - Cold Stream Run_MetaG_CSR_2013 (SPAdes)... | ecosystem: Environmental > Aquatic > Freshwater >... | reverse complement strand
TAAAAAATCAGTACTTTTCTGAACGCAACCGCCACAAGAGGGTCGCGCCAACTTCTTGAAAACAGACTTGATTCGCTAAATAAAATGGAAATTTATGAACAACGGGCACATCGCTGAATTGCAGGGAAAAACGATTTTAATTACAGGAGCGGGCAGCGGATTTGGTGCGGCGTGCGCCCATGCCGCTTACGCGGCAGGCGCGCAGCTGATTCTGATTGATACCGCGGAAACCGGTTTGTCGGTGACTTCAAGTGATTTTGAAATGACCCGGGTCATGAATATTGCGGCCCGGGTTACCGATCTGGAAGAAATGAAGAAGGCGGTACAGATTGGGATCGACCAGTTCGGCGGTATTGATGTCGTATTTGCCAATATCGGGGTGTATACGGACAGTCCTTCGACATGCAGGTTGCCATCCCTGGGGCGATTCCATGGAATCATTGATTTCAACCTGTCGGGCATCTGGAATACGGTGCGCGCGAGTCTGCCGTCGGTAAAAGCAAGCTGTGGGCATATTCAAATTACCTCGTCAAGCTACGGTTGTGAAACCGGGTTGTCGAACGCGCCGCATAAAATCCCGCACTTTGCGGTCGACCTGTTTAGCAGAGAATTGCGTAAAGAGCTGGACGGCACCGGTGCAACTGCTGAAATAATGCTCGCCGATCACGGCACGGATCAGCGGTTGTCTTCCGGGAAGATCAGCAACCGGCAAATTGCTGCCGAGCTGCTACGGTTGTCATATCGTGGCGTTATTGCGTCTCCGATGTCCTCGGTGCCGTCCATCCGTTCAGTACTGACTGAAATGTAAGTCACCTCAATGCGCAGTCCTGGCAATACTGATTCCATGCCAGGCAGAGTTCAATTCAGGCCTTCACGGAATCGGTAAATAAATTTTTGAAATTGGTATGAATAACTTAAATGAGAACGCTGAAATCGGCCCTGGCTCCGCCGCACTGGATGAAATAAGCCAGCTGACGAGCGCAAAGTTGCCGCGCCTGCTTTTGATTGAGGATGACCCAGGCCTGTTGTACGGCTTGTGTGAATTGCTGGGCACCGGCGATTACCATTTGGAAACGGCCGCAACGGGAATGGAGGCCTGTGAGAAATTAAATCAAATGCCTGTTGATCTGGTTTTGCTGGATTTGAATCTACCTGATCTCAGCGGTCATGCCATCATGGATTTCATCAATGCACGTGAGTTGGATACCAGCGTCATTGTCATGAGCGGCAACAATGGCATTGATGCCGCCATCGGCGCATTACGCCGAGGTGCTTATGGCTATTTGCGCAAACCGTATTCCGGCGATGAATTGTTGAACACAGTACAGAATGTCCTGCAAAAACGCAGTCTGCAGGCAGAAAACCGCGCCATTACCCGACGCCTGGAACGTTCTGAAAAACTGTATCGCTATTTGATTGACAGCTCACCCGATCTGATTTTTACTACCAACACCGATGGCAGATTCACGTTCATCAATGAGCGTTGCCGACAATTGTTTGGGTGCAGGCCGGAACAGTTGATCAATGCGCACTACGCTGATTTTTTTCATAACGATGATCTGGAACTGGCACATCTGGTTTTCACTGAACGCAGTGCAGAAATTGTTTCCTCTCGCAATATCGAATTGCGGTTGAAGCCCTTCAAGGTGCCAACGGATGGGGCCGATACACTTGGTCATGCCATGACAGTTTCATGTAGTTCAATGGGCATGTATTCCGAAGAAACGGATTCGAAACCCGGACAGTTCTTGGGAACTTACGGCGTGGCACGGGATATTACCGACGCCAAACGGGCGCAGCAATTGATCTCGCATCAGGCCTGTCATGACAGTCTGACCGGCTTGCCCAATCGTGCTTTATTCCGGGATCGGCTGAATCTGGCGCTGATTCAGGCGCCACGCAACAATACCGAGCTGGCGGTACTGTTTGTTGATCTCGACCGCTTTAAAAATGTTAACGACACCATGGGGCACATGAAAGGTGACGAACTGCTGAAACTGGTGGCTGCGCGTCTGCGCGAAGGTTTGCGTGAAGGCGATACGCTGGCACGTCTGGGCGGGGATGAATTCATATTGCTGTTGCCCGGCCTGCAAGGCAAAAGTGATGTGGTCAGAATTGCTGAACAGATTGTCCAAAGTCTGGGGCGCCCATTTGTTTTGGGGAACGGTCAGGCCCATGTGTCAGGCAGCGCAGGCATCGCTGTTTTTCCCGGAGATGGTGTCAGCGCGGATGAGCTGATTTCTCACGCTGACGTTGCCATGTACAACGTCAAGACCCACGGTAAAAACGGTTACTGTTTTTATGAAAGTGGCATGCACGATGCTTCGCGTCATACCATTGCATTGGCGCAGAATTTACATCAGGCGCTGGGTAACGGTGAACTCGAGATGTATTACCAGCCGCAGATCAATTTGGAAACCGGACAGGTAATGGGTGCGGAGGCCCTGATACGCTGGAATCATCCCGAGTTGGGTGTGCTGAACGCCGGCAGATTCATGCCAATCGCAGAAGAGAGCGGTTTGATGCTGCAGATCAGCGACTGGATGCTGGATCCGTTGTGTCGTGATCTGCGCGAATGGAATGCGGTCAGCGCCGATCCATTGCGGTTGTCACTGAACCTGTCGCCGCATTATCTGGATCGCGGCGATTTTGCCTTTAAATTGAACGACGCAATGCAACGCCACGGAATCGATGCATCGCAACTGGAGGTGGAGGTTACTGAGAATCTTTGCATGCGCAACCCGCAGTACGTCACGGAACAACTTACCAGACTGTGTCAGCTTGGCGTGAGTATTGCTATTGATGACTTCGGTACCGGATATTCCTCGTTGTCGCATTTGCATCAATTTCCAGTTCATACAATTAAAATCGACCAATCCTTTATCCGTGAAATTCACACGCTGAACGGACATTATCCGGTGCTGACGGCCATCATTTCAATTGCACGCGGGTTGGGCTTGAATCTGATTGCCGAAGGTGTGGAAACCTCGACGCAGGCGCGCTTTCTGGCGCAGGCCGGTTGCAGCATGGTACAGGGCTTTATGTATTTTAAGGCGATGCCGCAACGCGAGTTTTTAAAGGTGATACGGAAGCAGCGGCGCCAGTTTTATGGACGGAATGCGTGAGAAATTATCGAAATAACCAGATGTTTCCGGCCGATTTTTCTTTAATTGGTTCATCGAAGTTCAAGCTCTTGTTTTAATCGGACATCCATCCTATTCTGATTCAAGGAAATTTTTTACTGGATGAGTGTCGATGGACGTCAGGAAAATCAAAACGCACCCTGTGTCACCTTTGCTTGTGCCGCTGGCGTATATGGCGGACCTCAATTTTTCAGCGGAACAATGTCTTAAAGGCACGGATTTAACCTTTGAACAGGTAGCCAGCAATCAGGTTCGTGTCGATCTGAGACAGGAATCCCGATTTTTTCGCAATCTGCTTGAACTGACCGGAGACAGCACAATCGGGTTGTCGATAGGTCAAAGATATTTAATGAAACATAACGGCATGTTTGGCTATACCATATTGAGTGCACCAACGTTTATGGAGGCGTTTGCGGTTGCCACAAAATATGACTGGGTCAGTTTAAGCTGGCAAAAAATGGCGTTTTCAGCAACGCAAACGACTGCAACCTTATTTTTCGTAAACGAATTAAAGCTCGAAGGGCAGGCGCTGGACTTTTATTGTGATCGCGATATTGCGTCGGCAATGCAGGCATTCAATGAACTGCTGGGGTACAAGGTTCCTTTGATTAAAGTCGGATTCATCCATGATGGGCACCAACGTGAAGAAGATTATCAACGTTTCTTTGGCTGCCCTGCAGAATTCAACTGCCCGGCCAACTACATCACGATTGATGCAAGTTTGCTGGAGTTGCCACTGGCAAGCAGAGATCTGGTCACTTTTGACTACCTGAGCCAACATTGTCAGGCAATGTTGGCAAAACTAAAGGGCAGCAATTTATTTACTGCACAAGTGCAAAACATTCTGTTGCAACGGGTCGGTTCGTTTCCCGCAATTGCTGAGGTGGCTGAAACGTTAAATTTATCCGAACGCAGCCTGCGCAGATATCTGACTGAAGAGGGTTCCAACTATAAAGAAATTCTTGATGGAATCCGCTTTGCATTGGCTAAAGAATTTCTGTCCGAAACAAATTTGCCGCTAAAGGAAATAACCTTTCGACTGGGATTTAGCGAGCCGGGCAACTTCACCCATTCATTCAAACGATGGGCCGGGAAGTCACCCAGTGAATTTCGTGCCGCGTTTGGTCTGTTATCGGAGTCATCCTGAACTGTGAATTTGCCCTGTTTTGGAACCATTTGTTTAGCCGAATTCTGAATACGTTCTAACGACCGTGTGGTTGGTATCAGATGATTTATCCGTTCAATCGTTGCAATGTTTGGGGTATTAAATTGATTTACGTGTTCACACAATTTCGCACATTAATGATGAAAAAAAATAGCGTGTTTCCCCGTCGCTTCGGTAAGTCACTCGGCATGCTGTGTTTAATTGTTTGTTCTGGTTCTTTCGCACAAAACGTACCCAAAGATTTGCTTATCACGACCGAATCTGCCTTTCCCACCAATATCTCAAACGATAACGGAAAAACCATTTTTGGCACGTCTGCCGACAAGGTCCATGAATTGTTAAAGCGCAGCCGTATTCCTTATCGGATGGAAATGATGAGCTGGAACCGCGCATTTGAACTGGCACGTACCGGACCGGATACCTGTGTGTATTCCACTGCCCGCACCAAGGAACGGGAAAGCGATTTTAAATGGATTGGACCGATAGGCAGCGGGACGACCGGCATTTTTGGCAGCCCGGACAAATTGGGCAAGGTCACCAGCATCGATGATATCAAGCAGGGCCGCATCGGCGATTATCTTGGCGATGTATTTGTTTCAATGCTGTCAGAAAAAGGAATACACGCAGTCGTTTCGTATGAGCCCGCGACGGCGATTAAAAACGTGGCTTACGGCCGGTTGGATTACGTGGCAATCTCTGACAGACTCGGGGAGCATTTCATCAGCAGTAACCATCTGGAAGAGAAAGTAACGTTGCTGTTCAGACTGAAACCAATCGATCTGTATTTGGCCTGTAACCGCAATATCGACGATGACACCATTGCCCTAATGAATTCGAAGCTCGCCGAAATGAAGAAGGATGGCACCTATTCAAAAATTGAGTTGAAATATTAGTTCAGGCAAACACCACCTGATTGCGACCGGCGCTCTTGGCCTGATACAACGCGTTGTCGGCCCGGTTCAATAAGGAAGACATGGTATCGGTGCCAGACTGACGGTCAAACAGCGCCAGCCCAATACTGATCGTCATGCCAAACGGCGGGTGATTATCGGATTTAATTATCAGCGCTTCAATGGCAGCGCGCAGTCGCTCCGCCACATTTTTGGCGTTCCCCAGATCCGTTTCCGGCATCAACAACACAAACTCTTCACCACCAAAGCGCGCTGCAATGTCGGTTTTGCGGATGATCTCGCTGCAGGCGTTGGCGATGGCGATAATTGCCTGGTCTCCGGTTGCATGACCATAGGTATCGTTGATTTTTTTAAAGTGGTCGACATCAATCATGCACAGTGCCAATGGTTTTTCCGTGTCGCCGGCACGCTCGATTTCGCGTTGAATCCATTCCATCATGGAACGTCGATTGGGCAGACCAGTCAGTGAATCGGTTGTCGCCAGCAGTTGCAATTCCTTGTTGGCGATATGCAGCTCATGGGTTCGTGATGTCACGCGCTCTTCCAGCCGTTTGCGTTCATCGGTCAGCTCGGTGTGCAGCAACATGGATCGTCTGGCCAGCGCAATGCAAAAAACCAGCGGCAACGCGATCCAGGACAGGGTGCTGTTGAAATGGATGGTCCTGTCCAGCCATTGTGGCAAGCCATAACCGTAAGATTGCAGGTAGGGTGCAACCGCCGGATCCCAAAGCCGGTTGACCATGTCGATAAACATGGAAGGTGTCAAAGCCAGGAACAGCATCAGGCAATTGACGTCGCCCCGCTTCCAGCCGCGATAGCCGCCCGCCATGATCAGTGCGCCCATCACCACGTCCTGCCAGTTTTCAAAATTCAAGCGATGAAACGGCATCGACACAACCGGTATGCCGGCCAATGCTACCAGCGCCCAAAACAGCAGCAAAAGGTTGAATGCCATGACGGCTATCAGACTGCGTGAGACCAGAATGCTGTGTTTGTGAAATTTGCCCAGGCGTATTGCCAGCCAGCAGAGAGTAGCAGTGGATATGGGAACTGTGATCTGCCAGACCCAGCCATAATCAATGCCGACCATCGGTAGATTCACCTGATCCCAGGCCAGCAGCGTGATACCCAGCGCAAAGGTGTACAACGCGTAAATGCCGAAGTCCAGATCACGCAATGCCAGGCCGAACGAGGCCGTAAACAAGGCTGAGGTCAACAACAGCGTCGCAGCGAAAATTGTGCCGGTCAGGATGTTCTGCTGGTCTGTGACTGCATCTGGCAGGACGTTAAATCCCTTGTTGACCACGCGTTCTTCGAAAATTGAATTCGATGAATCAATCCGGATAAATAGGGGACCTGCGGATAATTTATCCATCGGCAGCAAGACGCGCCGGCCGATTTCTGTCACTGCGTGGCTGGTACCGTTGTGCGTTGACCTGGCTATGTCTTTGCCGTGTTCGTCAAACAGCATGAGGTCAACCAACGGCGAACGCTGCAGGACCAGGTAGACGGTGCGGATCTGTTCTGCAGCTGGTGTTATTGACGTGACCTTTAGCCAGCAACGTGTCTTGGGTGTTATATAAAAGGCGGAATCGGCCATGGGCTGCCAGTCTGTGTTCAGGTTACTGGCTGGTGCGAACAGATCGGAAACGTTGCAGCGCGTTGAAAACTGGGCGTTGCCGGATAGTGACTGGGCATGACAACTGCCGGCAACTGCGAACAAAAAAGCAAGCAGGGCGACGAAGTTGATGGGCAGTCGAATTGGATTGATGGTCATGATTGTTTATATCAAAAATACATCTTGCCGAAAGGGCTCTGATTACCCTGGGCATGTGCTGCGCACCGCACACAAAAGCGCCTATTGATTATTTATTATTGATTTTGGGCAATATTGCTTGAGGCAAGGATCATAACTTATTTATGCAATTCGAGGTTGTTTAATGCGGCCCCAGGTTTGGTGCCTGAATTGAGTCTCGCCTGCAGATGGGGAATTTGAGGATGTACTGTTAGATGTCGCTAAAATGGACCCAACCGGCCATGGAACTTGATTGTGTGCCGCAATATCAGCAATCATTCAATCTTCTCTGCTCGCTGGGGGTGACACCGAATTTCTTCCGATACGAGAAAGAAAAATACGCCGGCGAGTCAAACCCGCATTCGACGCCGATCTGTGCCGCAGGTTTTGTGGTCAAGCCCAGTTGCGCGCGCGCCTGATGCAGGCGCAGGTCAAGATAATAAACGGATGGGCTGACCTTCAAGTGCAGTGCAAACAGTCGCTCCAACTGGCGTTTTGACAATCCGACCAGTCGGGCAATTTCGCCGGATTGAAGTGGATCTGAGAGATTGGTTTCCATAATATGCAGCGCTTCCATTAATCGGGAATCGGCTCGGGCTTCGATAGACAGATCTGTATTGTGCTGCAGTTTCTGCTTGCTGCGAATTTGGGGGTAGTTCATGGCGTTGCGAACCATCTCGCCGATAATCGCCCCATTCTGCTGCACGACCAGCGTCAGCAGCAGATCGACCGTCGCAAATCCACCGGCTGTAGTGACGCGGTTGGTGTCAATGTCAAACATACGTTGATTGAACCTGACCTTTTCAAATCGCTGTGCAAATTCGTCATAGAATTCCGTGCTGACACTTGCGGAGCAGTCGTCCAACAGGCCGGCGCGTGCCATCCACCATACGCCCCATTTCACGCCGATTACAAAGCGGGTCTTTTTTGCAAGGGTGCGTACCCATTCCAAAAAAGCAAATTCATCGTTGATTTGTCCGGATTCGTCACCGGCAAGAATGATCCAGTCTGCGCTGTCAGCCGGGAAGTTGGTGGCACGGGGCGCCTGAATGCCGCTGATCATCGGCACGTCGATCAGCTGAATTTGAAAAACCGCTTGCTTTGCCTGTCGGTTGACCTCATTCAACGTATCGACTATCGACCCTGTCGTCAACGGGGTGCATCGCCCAACCTGAAGCAATGTCACCTTCACCGACTTGAATGGAGCAACTGTTGTTTCCATCAGACTTTACAAATTGAGAGATGTTTGAATGCGAATATCTGGCAGTTTAATTCTGAGAATTGCGTCCGCGATGATCCGTTTGCAAGTGCTTTAATGAAATCAATGCCGCTTCGGCCTGCAATTGTACCAACTCTCGGAGCGGCACTGGCGCAAGGAAATGCATGTCCTCAATGGCGTTGATGGATTGTCGATGAAACTGTTGAACTTCGCAAAACATATTTTCGGCATCAGGCAGCTTGTCGACTTTCCAGGCTATTTCAGTCAATTTGCATAACATTGACGGTCTGCGCATGGCCAATAAATAGTCGGCCAGAGCGCTGTAGCAGTTGTCGATCACTTTTTCATTTTGCGGGGCATGGTCGATTTTTGGAACAAGTAGCGCCTCAAGTAATAATAGTGCGTCACGCGACGTCAAATTCTGCAAAAGCGGCAAAAATTTATCTGCCAGTTTTTCTCCGTCCGATTTCAGCGCATTGGTTTTTCTGATGACGTCTGCCACGTCAATGTCCGCCTCTCTTTTGGCCAGACGCCAGTACGGAACTTCGGCAATCAGGGAGAAAGTGCCAAATTTCTTTTCACTGTAACCGGCACTTGAATCGCCGGTCGGCATCAAAAGGTGATTTTTGTCGTTGAACTGTTCCCTGATGGATTCTTCAATTTCATCCGGAAAGGCAAATATGCCGGGCAAGTCTGGTTTGGGAATTGCGCCATATTCGCCGGTCGTATCTTCGGTCAGGTGGAATTGTCGGGTGAGGTGCATCAACTCCCGATCCAGTTCGGGCAAACCGTCAGAGGTGAAGTAGAACACGCCGCCAAATTCGCAGTTGTGGGTCGAATACAGTAAATCAGGTTTGGTCAGAAGGAGCGCCTTTTTCCAGGCATGATTCTCAGGCGTGCTGTCGGAGAAGCGATGTTCACCCTTTATAAAAGGGAAAGTAAATTCTGCCTGACGCCACAACGGCGGACGAAAAAACGATGAAAAATAATCAGACAGCGAGAGTGGTTGGCCCAGCCAGCCGGAATTGAGTTGAACGCCGTCCGGATCGATCATTTTAATAAAATGCCACGTTGCATTGGTGGATTCAAGCAGCGTTGGCTGTTCGCAAAACCGTGTCATTAAAAAATCTGCCGTCATTGTTCCAACCAGCTCGTGCGGGTGCGGCGCGCCAACGATCATCACGGAATACTTGCCGTGACCCATGGTTATCATTTCGATTTCCGCGCCAAATCGGCTTTTGCCCAGAACGGTACGAGTCAACGACGCCGGATACTGCTGATGCAGACAGTCGGTGCGCTCGAGCATTGCATCCGGACTGAAAAAAAACTGATAATCCGGCACGGCAGCCACAATTTGTTTTATGTTCATTACAGAAAAGTTTAATTGGTTTTGCCGCGTCGGCGCGGCATCAGTATCGCAAACAGGAACCCGGCAATCCCGACCACGACCGTCATTGAGAGTGAATGAAAAATACCGGGCACCGAGGGAATCTGGTTTGAAGTACTGTCCCCAAGCGCCATGATGCAGGCGCTGACCTGACTGCCCAGCGTCGCCCCAAAACTTTTCATGACCCAGGTGAGTCCGCTGATTTCTGTAACCTGATCTGCCGGAAAGTTGGCCGCAATCACATTCATGCTTTCAACCAGGACCACGGTGAACGCCGCGCCAATGACGCCCATTCCGATCAAGACCGACATGTTGTTCATCGGCAGAGTCGATATTGTCCAAGGGGTTGCTGCCAGCAAGAGCATGGCGATAAAAAGCAGATGTCGGCTGCCTATGTGCCGTTCGGCGACGTCGATAATCGGTGTAATCGCCATGCCCGCAAGCGACATGGCCAGAAAATAGGAACTGGTTTCGCCGATGGTTGCGCCCAGCCCACCCAAGGCCTTGCTGAATTCCGCGTAAACCGGAACCGCGACCGAGACGCTGACGATCACATAGCCGGCTACCAACATGCAAAGTCCCGAGCCGAGTACAGTTCGATTGCTGAAAAACGACAGGTCAATCAAGGGTTCAGTCGTTCTTTTCTCATGCGCAAACCAGATCAGAATACTTGCCAGTGAAATCAAAAATAAGGCGATTTGACTGGAATCCGACCAGGCATTTTCGGAAATGCGTGAAATCGCCAGCAACCCGCTTCCAAGTGCCAGTGATAAAAACAATGCGCCCGACCAGTCAATCACTTTCCGAAGCGTTGGGGCGTCGTGCTGTTTGGTTGGCAGGATCAGCATCAGAACCAGACAGAAGGCCAATGCGATCGCCGGTCCCCAAAACAGCCATTTGTAGGAAAAATGATCGATGATCGGGCCGCAGGCCAACAGACCGATCATGGGCGCAACGGCACCGAGAGACCCGACAATGGCGTTGGCCGGTCCGACTTTTTCTGGTGCGCAGCTGTCACGGATGATACCGACTGACAACGGAAACAGACTCAGGGATAAACCGGATAAAATCTGACCGAAAATCAACAGCGGTGCACTGTCAGCCAACGCCGACAGCAGCATCCCCACAAAAACGATGAACAGAATCACAAACAGGATGCGTCGCCGACTGAATATTTCCGCCAATTTCCCGATCAATGGCAACGTTACCACCGCTGACAGCATGGGTGCGGTGTAAAACCATCCCATGCTGTTGGTCGAGGCGTGCAACTCGCGCTGCAACACCGGAAGCGCCGGCGTGATGCCATCTGCCACCATCGATGTCACGAAAATCGCGATCAACGCGACCAACAGTACACCACCACTTTGCACCAGGTATTTCAATGTCGGCATACCATTCCATCTCGTTGTTGAGCGAAGATTTCGCCGGTCAGAAACGGGCTTCCATTCCTACCCTTACAAATCGGCCGCTGGCATCATATAACGTCGGGTCGAACGGAACATAGTAGGCGTCCCAAGGCGGCTGGCGGTTAAAAATGTTCTGCACTGATCCATACACACGTACCTTATCCGTCACATTGTATTCAGCATACAGATCGGTGGTTGAATGTGAACCGACACGGGCCTGTTCAAAACAGGCGCCTACATCGATGCACAATGATTGATAGCCGGCAGTGTAGTTTTCGGCTACGCGCGTCATCCAGTTTCCGGTTTCATAGCTGGCAGTCAACGTACCGCGCAGATGGGGCAGGGCACCGCCCAATGTGGGCGAATAGACTGTCAGATTGTTGTTACCGGCATTGTCCACCTGTGGACCACCCAAATCATTTTCGAGCCAATAGTGTTTAACATAGGTTAAATTGGTTTCGAAGCCCAGTTTTTGACCATCCATCACGCGGAAGACTTTCTTTGCGTCGAAATCAAAGCCATCGGTACTCAAATGGTATCCGTTTTGGTATTCAGCCGATACTGTTTCTATCGCACCACCTGCATTTCTTGCGACATTGATATTCTGATCGACAAAGTATTGTGCCGACGGTGCTGCAATCAGATTTTTGACCTGAATCTGGTACCAGTCCAGCGACAGATTCAAATCACGAGAGGGCGACCACACCACGCCCGCTCCCAAATTGTTTGAATGTTCCGGTTTTAACTTGGAATTGGCAGCAAGAATTCCGGAAACCACTTCACTCGAACGTTGCAATGGGTCGTTAGGATCGCTGACCACGGTATTGTAGGTTGCGGATGCCGTGCTGATCTCCGTCAACGATGGTGCTCTGAATCCTTTTGATGCGGAAGCCCGGAACAATAATTCTGCCGTTGGCTGAAAGCGCAGTCCCAATTTGGGGCCAAAGGCATTGCCGGCGTCGCTGTATTTTTCACCGCGAACCGCCAGATCCGCTTCCAGTGACTTCAGGATCGGTACATCAATTTCTGAAAATACCGAACTCACCGAACGCGAGCCGTGCACTTCAGTACTGAAGACATTCAACAGATCGCCGACCTGCTCAAGCCGATCCGGCGAGTTATTCAACGACTCGTGACGGAATTCAACGCCACCGGCGTAATTGAGCGTACCCGCAGGCAGTGTCGCCAGACCGGATGAAAAATGCAGTCCCGCGGTATCAAGTTTGCTGACTGAATCCTGGACCGCCGTGCGACGCAATGCGTTGGTTGCGGCCGGTGTCAGCGCCGGGTTCAGGAAATCATAGGAATTATTCGCAATCGCATTGGCCAGCGCGCTGACACTGACCAGGTTATAGCTGGTTTGGGTAACATGATTCTCCGAGTGATTGAGTGCCGCTTCCCAGTCCCAGTCACCGACGCTGCCTTTTAAACCCGCGACCAGGCGATAGGTTTGTGAATTGACGGTGTATTTGTTGAGACCCACATCCTGGAACGCATACAAAATATCCTGGGTGGAACCGGCATTCGGATTGCTCATGTTTCCAATTGGGAGCGTGTTGGCAACTGGCTGGTTACCACCGGTGGCAGGATCATACGCAATGGACGTATCGGAGAGCTGACTGGGCGTGCCGGTTGCGTTGGTGCGGTTGTTTGAATAAAAGAAATTGGCAAACCCGGTGACTTCAGGTGCAATTTTCAGCTTGCCGTTGGCAACCACGTTATAACGCTCGACGCCGGGGATCAGTGAGGTCTGACTTGCCGGGTTATACGCACAGCTGGTGCCGCTGCCGATTCCATAGTTGTAAGTAGAAGGATCGGTAATCACGCCCTGATAGCCGGTTGTGCCACAGGTCGGAAAGGCGCTCATAGGCTGCGACAAATCGGCATCGTTGATATACGCATTGGACGTCACCCGGGTTGTGGTGCCATCGGGATTGCGGGAGTAATCCAGATTTTTTGAAAACGGGCGTTGCGCTGCCGTCAGCTCGGCGCGTTTGAAGGCATCAAACGACAGCATCACGCTGTAGCCATCGTCTGCAAATTTGCCAAAACCTGTTGTCAGGTTGGCGTTCAGGGTGTTCATTCCACCGTCGGTCGCTGTGCCGCCGTTAACATTCAACACGGTGCCATCAAAGTCTTCACGCAAAATCACATTCACCACCCCGGCAACTGCATCGGAGCCGTAAATGGCGGAGGCGCCGTTTTTTAATACTTCAATACGTTCTACCGCATTGGCGGGAATCACATTCAGGTCGACAAAGGTATCCTGCAGATTTTCCGCAAAGCCGTAGTTGGCAATTCTCTGTCCGTTTAATAGTACCAAGGTATTTTTCTGACTCAATCCGCGCATGCCGATACCTGCTGCACCGGGAGCCGCGCCGTTGACGCTGGATTCACTGTAGCTGTTGCCAACGTTGGCCGACAGATCGCGCAGCAGTTCTGCAACGGTTGATTTGCCTGAGCGTTCGATGTCCTTTTGCGTGATCACCTGCACGCTTTCAATGGTTTCGGCCTCGGCACGCTTGACGTATGAACCGGTAATTTCAACCTTTTGTACCTGCGCGTCGGTTTGGGCGCCATCAAAAGCAATAGCACGTTGCGGTGCGATCAGCCAAGCGGCAATGCAGGCAGCCATCAGCGTGGGCTTTTTGTAATTTGTTAAAGTATTCAACATGGCGTCATCCCTGGAAAATTAATTTTTTGTCCGCATCGTTACCCAATGGTCTCGATGTGCGGACGAAGTTGTGCATGTCGCAAATTCGTCACTGCCATGGCAATAATTGGATCGCAGTCGATTATCTGTAGCGACGATTTAACTGGCAAGAGCAAGAAATGGCGCCGACGCGGATACTTGAGGAATTGTCGCTATTTTTATAGTTTGAGTGTAACTTTAGACATTTTAGAGCGAAATCCGGTTCACTGTTCGTGGCGGACACGGATTCGATATCCACCCAAACTGCGATTAGAATTAAAAAGGTCATGCTTGCCAGTGCCCTTTGTAATTTTGGTGGAGCGGCGAGAAATCAGGCGAATCAATCAATGCTCCAAAGCGTGCTGATCCGCTGGCGGGGTGGTGTTCAATATGGCTGATGAGATCCTTGTGAATACTGGGTTTGCGCCAATTCTATTTTTACTGTTACCCCCAATTTGTGACGCTGCAAAATGTCGCTTCAAATTGCGTAGTGAAGTTGATTGGTGGATCTGGAAAACTCACTTGGTCCGTTGTAATAAAACGCGCTTTAGTTCATCCCATGTACGACTAATTGGCGAATTCAGGCCTTGTACGATAAGCCCGCGTAGCTGTTCTCTTGCAGATTTTAGTTTATTTGCTGCTATATCAGATTCGATCATGGTTTATGCCAAAATTAGATAGTTTTCAGCCTGAGCGACCGGACGTACCGAGCGCTCGTTCTTTTCCATCTTTACCAAGCCGTAACGGGCCATGGTTTTCAGTGTGCGCGACAGATTGCTCTGTTTGCGTCCAGTAATATCCGCCAGATCGCTGATCGACGCGGGGCGTGAAGTGCGAATGACGTCCAGGAGCGCCCGGTTTTCATCGCTTAATACTTGCGACAGGGATCGCATCGACGTGAACCAGATTTTTGGGTCAGATGCCTTGGGTTTGAGTTCGCCTCTGGCAATTGCCAAGACCCGCTGGCGGATCTTCTCCTGAGAAGCAATTCCGATTTTGATGACTTTCATTTTAATCTTACCTCTTTTAAAATCAAATCGACTTCGTTAAAAAAGTCTGACAACAATTGATGCGCATCCCTGAACTCATAAGGAACTCCCTTGTCAGCGACATGCCTGTGTTTGTGATCAAACGGCAGACGCTGGCCTGAATATTTTTTTAACTTACCCGTAACTGCATGGGCGTTGTCGTACCCTAAAATTCGTTTGCCACTCGGCGCATGCAGAGTTAACGAGTACCGGATTCCGTGCGGGATGTCCTTGTTCGACTCAACTTTCCATGCCTCGATCTTGATCCAATAACCTTCCTCCTGATCGATGATCTGGTCATGCAGGTCCAGAAGTGTGCGGATTTCGTGGTCTTCCATGGATGGGTAGTATATCAGCAGATGATATTTATGTCAGGTCTGCCTGTTAGTTGGCATTTCCCGTCAATTATCAATGTTTGGCAAAGGAAGTGCTGTCTGGTGTTCCATTGCGTATAGTGTTACCCCCAAAGTCACCCCCAGTCGTGTGTATATGTCAATGAACTGCACTACGTAGTAATAAACAAAAAAACCGCATTCTCATAGGGAGAAGTGCGGCTTAAAGTACGACATTGAACGACTTAAAACATGTTAATGGTGGAGGCGGCGGGAATCGAACCCGCACTACCCCTATATTCCATGCGGGTCTTCGTTGAATCGTGTCTAAATCGTGTCTAACTTTGCCGCCAAATTTGTCAAAATCAAGTTGAACTTTTTTAGTGGTAGCAAATTTCCGGGCGAAAATTTCTTAGCTTTGACCTTAATTTGCACTAGCAAATCATATTCCGGTGTCGGCGTTCCTTAATTGAACGACTCGTCGAGTACCTTTTTACGACGTACGTTAAATATATATCCGCACAACAAAAACAAGATGAATGCAGGAATCGCCTGTACTAATGGGGTGTAATTTACATGGTAGAAAAGCGCACCGAGCATAATAAAACCAAGACCAGCAGCTGAAATTGCCGCTAATGGTCTTATAAAAAGGGCGACCGCACCAAGTATCTCGCATACACCAATAAAATAGCCAAACCAAGCAGGTAAGCCGAGCACTGCAAAGCTGTGGTGCACGTGTTCAACGCCTGCAAGTTTTGCTGCACCGCCCGCTACAACATAAAGCGCTGTAACAATTGTAGCAACGGCAATTCCGTATTTTTTTAACTTACTCATAGTAATTCCTCGATATAAAATATTAATGTGCAGGTTGGTTGGTCGATTTGCAAAATCGCTTTAAATTTAACGCGGTTACCCACATAAATTTGCTTTGTTATCGAAGTCGGGTAGCCAAGCGCGGTTACCAGCGCTCAGCCCCCTAAGAACCGTACGTGGGTCTTTCGATCCATACGGCTCAAGCCGTGCAAAGGCATCGTTTGACACCCGGTTATACAACTGCGCTTGCATTATAATGGCGAGCACTACGGCATAGAACATGATGCATCTGAAGATTGCTTGCTGCGTCCGATCCGCCCTCGAACTTGTTCACAATATATCCAACCCTCCATGGATTGCCCTTCGTGATTGGCTCAGTACAGCGTGAACACAGACCATCCTGCCGATGCCATACACGGTATAACTTTCCGCGACCCTTCGGTGAGTCGAGCATTTTCTTACCCCAGCGGGTCTCGAAATACTCGTACCACTTCGGATCATGCGGGTTCGCGTCGGCTTTGATTTTGATATGCCGCTGAATTGGCGTCTCAACCTCAAACAGCAATCGGTACTCTCTTCTTATGCCTTCATCATTGTGTTCGGTGGCGGCAAATACCCAGGGGACGACGAAAGTGTGGTGCCGGAGCTGAAATATACAAGGCCACTACTTGAAAGTGCGATTCAAAAATACTGCCGTAATAATGTTTTTCAACTGCATGCGAAGGATCGTTAAGTAATGTCTAGATCGCATTTTTGAACGTCTGCAATGTAGTACGTCCAACGGCAAGTATGGGCACACAGCGGGCAGTGGTGGACAATTGAAACTGCCGATTTAAGGCGATTTATTATGTAGCCCTGGCAGGCGTAAATATTAGTTACTTTGAATTTTTTGATTTGTGGCAGAAACCGTATGTTGGCCAAAAGTTGCCGTACGTTTGCGACGATTTAAAATTATATGGGCTGTTGATTTGATGAATATGAATAGTCCAGATTCGAGCATAAAAAAATCTATCCGATCAAGTCCATGATCGGATAGATTGTTGATGCTAACGAGGTATTTACAAATTGATCTCAAAAATTTTGAGTCAATTTCACTGGCCTAACCCGCATCCTGTCATTCAAAAAAACTCTGTAACTCATTGATTTAAAAAAAATTGGTGGAGACGGCGGAAATCGAACCTGCGGGACATCTATATTCCACGTGGGTCTTCGTTAAATTGTGTCTAAATCACGTCTAATTTTACTGGTATGATTGCGAAAATTCACCCTGACTTTTCTTTAATGCTAAATTTGCCGGTTGGAATTTCTTGACCTTGCCAATAATGTTAACTAGTAACATATCTCTGAATATATCTTAAGTGCATGACCGAACCAGTTATCATCCGCCGTTGCCGTTGACAGATTCTTTCTATAATTTGGCTTCTTTTTTTAGGCGCATAATCGCGACACCAACATCACTGGATACTTGAGAATAGGTAGTCCCAGATCCAAGCATGGTTTCAGCTTCGGTATATTTTTTACTATTGATCGCAGTTGCGACCTTTCCAGCCTCAGTGTGAAATGCGGCGTGTTTGCGCACGCAGTCTATGTAGCTTGTCAGATTACTGTAGCTGCTCTTTGCATCACCGTGCAACCACTTCCCCAAATCGCAACAGTTATCTTTTGATATCGTTGCAACATCCATTTGTTCTTTCTTTGAAATCGCGCTGCGGAATTTTGTTTTCCATTCTGAATGCTTGCTAATAGCGTTTTCCAAATCCATTATTGCCTCCATTATTTTGGCCAGGTATTCTCCGGCAGATGAACGATATGTCTGAATTCAACATTGTTGGACTATGTTGCAACAACGACCTTGTAGCGGTTTTTATTCGACAGGCTTTCAATGCCCCCACCGTTAAATACTTGTGAATATCCAAGTCTGTTCAGCTGCGCTTTGGCAATACCTGAACGAATTCCGCTTTGACAATAAACAATAATTGCTGAAGATTTATCTGGCACCACTTCCATGATCTTTTCAGAAATCTGATTCAAAGTAAGCAATATTGCATCCGACAGGTGGCTGAATTTATATTCATTCGGTGAGCGGACATCAATCAGAATTGCATGTTCAGGTAATGTCTCATTTTCAGTCTCAGAGACAAGGGGAGCATCGTTTTGTATGCTTTCCATTATCGTTCCCTTTCAAAAGTCACTCTCGAAATTGCCCAATACCGGGCACTGCAATTCAAATCGCCCACAAATATTCTCAGAATAGCGATTTAATTTGAGGCGGAAAATTCTTCAAACGCGGCCATGGCATTGGCTGAGTACATAAGTGAAGGTCCTCCGCCCATATAGATCGCCATTCCCAAAGCTTCCTCTAGTTCGAGTTTTGTGACATGGAGTTTGACAAGCGCCTGCACGTGAAACCCGATGCAGGCATCACAGTGCGCTGCTACCCCAAGGGCCAAAGCAATCAATTCTTTGGTCTTCTTATCCAGTGCGCCGTCAGCTGTTGCTGCTCTTGCCATTTCGCTGAATCCTTTCATTACGTCCGGAATATCCTTCCGTAACGTGGCAAGATTCTTCGAAATGTCTTGGGTTAATTCAAGATAATTGGGGATAGCTGTGCTCATGATGAGGTCAATTCAAATATTATTTTTCAGTTGAACAACTGCTGATGCCAAAGGGCAGGTAAGCAGGACAGAAACGGAAAGTACCCGTAGCCAGTGGAACAATACCTAACCATCCCCAAACGCCAATGAACCCACCCAATGTTGCACCGATCAGGCCAAGTCCCGCAACAATACGAATTGCTCTATCTACAGTTCCGACATTTGCTTTCATGATTTACTCCCTGGTTAAGTTAATTGGAATTACCTTTGTTTTGCCAATTTGGCGGTCTTTGCAAATACCTTGTGCGTAGCTGCCTTTTCCTCGAGTTGCCTCAGGATGCTGCCACACACAAGATCGCAAAGTGTGTAAACGGACTCATCGGCGATTCTGTAATACACGCTGGTTCCACGGTTGTCTTTGGCAACCAGCCCATGTTTGTTCAAAATGGCAAGATGACGCGAAATATTGGCTGAGGTGAAGCCGCACTGCTCAGCTAGGTCACCCACATTTTGCTCGCCTTCGCGCAACAAACTCAAAATCTGCAGCCGTGTTGGTTCAGATAACGCAGTGAAATAAGCTGCAATTTGCTCGAGCGCATCGGTAGTCAATCCTTCCATATATTTCCTTTAAAAATGTGTAGCCAGTACTTTACACGCAAATCAACTAATTTATTAAATTAAGTAGCTAAAGAAGTTCTTGCATATTTAATTCATTAGTTACATAATACACCTAAATAATCAGCCGTGTGAAGAAATTTGTTAAAAATTTTTTGGGGAATAAGAATGTTAAAACCATTTCGTTTGGGTGCATTATGTGTGGTCGTTGCCTTGACCGTTGCGGCGGTATCGGCAGCGCCAGCTGAATTGACCAGTGCTGTCGTGCAGGTCAGCGGGGCAGCACAAAATGGGCGATATGACGCAGTTGTTGAGGCAGTTCGCCAAACCGTGATCGCTGCTCAGGTTGCCGGGGCGGTGATTGAGTTACCCGTCAAGGTGGGGGATTTGGTAAAGACCGGCCAAATTCTGGTACGCATCGATGCGCGTTCCGCAGCGCAGGGAAGTGTAGCCAGTCAGGCTCAGACGCAGGCAGCGCGCTCGGCGCTGGATTTGGCAACCAAGGACGTCGAGCGTCAACGACACTTGTACGAAAAGCAATACATCAGTCAGTCTGCGATGGAGCGTGCGGAAGCGCAGTATAAAGCGACCTCGGAGCAACTCAAGTCGCAAATGGCCCAGGCCAGTATCGCCAACATTCAGTCCGATTTTTTTGTGATCAGAGCGCCGTATTCGGGAATCATTTCTGAGCTTCCGGTTGCGCTGGGCGATATGGCTATGCCTGGCAAACCGATGCTTACGATGTACGATCCAAAGGGACTGCGAGTAACTGCCGATGTTCCACAGACGATAATGAGCGGATATGGCGCCGGTCAGCCGTTCAAAATTGAATTGCCAGGCCTGCCGCCCGATCGCCAGTGGTTGTCGATGACACATATGCAGATATTGCCGACTATTGATGCTGGTACCCATACCTCGCAACTCCGGATTGATTTGCCGGAATCTTTAAGGGGTATCGCACCGGGAATGTTTGCGAGAGTGTGGCTTCCGTTACAAAGTGCCTCGGGCAGTCACCTGTACGTGCCGGTTTCGTCTATCGTGCGCCGGGCCGAAATGACGGGGATATATGTCATTGATAGCAACAAGCGGACAATCTTGCGCCAGGTGCGTTTGGGAAGTGTGCAGAATGACATGGTCGAGGTTCTCTCCGGTGTCAGCGGCGGTGAGCGCATTGCACTTAATCCAGCACAAGCCGTGAAGGAAGTACGATGAATTCTCGTCTTGGTATTTCTGGCAGGATTGCGGCATTTTTTCAGGCGGCGCGCATTACGCCACTGCTGGCACTGGCAGGCGTGTTGTTGGGTGTGTTTGCAGTTCTGGTTACGCCCCGCGAAGAAGAGCCGCAGATCAATGTGACGATGGCCAATGTGCTGGTGCCGTTTCCGGGTGCGTCGGTTGTCGATATCGAACAGATGGTCGCCATACCGGCTGAGCAGGTGTTGTCGCAAATGACAGGCGTGGAGCATGTGACTTCTTTATCCCGACCCGGCATGGCCATAATGACCGTGCAGTTTAAAGTTGGCGTGCCACGCACCGAAGCGCTGGTTCGCCTGTACGACACCGTGAATTCAAACGCTGACTGGCTGCCAAGGAATCTTGGTGTACTTGCGCCTTTAATCAAACCAAAGGGTATTGACGACGTCCCTATCGTAAGTCTGACTCTGTACAGTAAAAATCCGGAAACCGGTGCATTTGACCTGGAACGTGTCGCCCACAGCATAGAAAACGATTTGAAACGGGTTTCAGGTGCAAGAGAAGTAACGACTACCGGCGGGCCGGGCCGGGCAATACTGGTTGAACTGGACCCGGCGCGTATGCAGGGTTCCGGTGTTACTGTGGCTGATATGCGCAACGCTTTGCATTCAGCGAATGCAGGATTGCCTTCGGGGGAACTGATTTCCGGAAATCGCTCGGTGGCTGTTGAGTCGGGTCCTTACCTGAAAGATGCGCGCGAAGTCGGCGAACTGGTTGTTGCGGTGCATAACGGCAAACCGGTATTCCTGCAAGACGTTGCAATGATAAAAGACGGCCCGTTGCCAACAGTGCGCTATGTCTGGGAAGGTGTCTCTGGCAAAGAGGGCGGTGAATATCCTGCGGTGACCATCGCGGTTACCAAAAAATCCGGCGAAAACGCAATCGATGTAGCGAATGCGCTCATGAAACGGGTCGAAGAACTCAAAAATACAGTTATTCCATCCGATGTGATCGTGGCTGAGTCGCGCAATTATGGCAATACCGCCAATGACAAGGCCAAAAAGCTGATTCAGAAGCTGCTGTTTGCGACTTTGTCGGTCGTGGTACTGGTGTTTCTGGCATTGGGCGCACGTGAAGCTGCCATTGTCGGGACCGCCGTTATTCTTACTTTGACGGTCACGTTGTTTGCTTCCTGGGCATGGGGTTTTACCTTGAACCGGGTTTCCCTGTTTGCACTGATTTTTTCAATCGGAATTCTGGTTGACGACGCCATCGTGGTTGTTGAAAACATTCACCGGCATCAGCGGCAGTATCCTGGCAAAGCACTGAAGGACATCATTCCTGGAGCGGTGGATGAAGTTGGTGGTCCGACGATTCTGGCAACGTTGACTGTGATTGCCGCGTTGCTGCCGATGGCGTTTGTTTCCGGATTGATGGGACCGTACATGAGCCCGATCCCGATCAATGCCAGCATGGGCATGCTGCTGTCGCTTGCGATCGCTTTTATCGTAACCCCCTGGTTGGCTCGAATCTGGATGAAAGACACGCAGGGATCGAATGCCGGTCAGGATACGGGGCATGATGCAGCGCAAACTAAGAAGTCACACGGACTGGCAGCCAGGATTTCACCGTTGTTTCACCGTCTGTTTCAACCGTTTCTGGATCGTGTGAGCGGAAAGCGTAATCGAAGATTGCTGGGACTGTCCGTGGCCGGGTTGATTGCGCTTTCGGTATTGTTGCCGGTAACGGGTCTGGTGTTGCTGAAAATGCTGCCGTTCGATAATAAGTCGGAATTTCAGGTGATTGTTGACATGCCGGCCGGCACGCCCGTTGAGCAAACCGCCGCCGTATTGCATGAAATGGGCAGTTATTTATCAACCGAGTCGGAAGTGACCGACTATCAAGCCTATGCAGGCACTGCTGCGCCAATCAACTTCAACGGACTGGTGCGCCAGTATTATCTGCGCAGCGGTGGTGAGGTCGGCGATATACAGGTCAATCTGGTCGACAAGCATCACCGCAGTGAACAGAGCCATGCCATTGCTACCCGGATGCGGACGAAACTGCAGGAAATTGGAAAGCGGTTTAATGCGAATGTGAAAGTAGTTGAAGTACCGCCCGGACCTCCGGTACTTGCGCCGATCGTAGCGGAAATTTATGGACCCGAAGCCGAGGGACGCCGGCAGGTTGCCAAAGAAGTGCGCGCAGTATTCAGCAATACGGCAGGTGTCGTCGACGCTGATGACAGCAGTATTGCGTCGGCACCGAAATTGGTGCTCACGGTTGATCGTCGCAAGGCCGCAATGCTGGGCGTGACGCAGGCCGACATCGTAACTACGTTACACGCCGGACTTGGCGGAGAAGCGGCAACCTATTTGCATGATCAAAGCAAATATCCCAATGCAGTTATCCTGCAGTTGCCGGCTGATCGACATGGTGACCTGGACTCTCTGTTGCAACTGGCAGTACGCAGTGCTGGCGGTAAGTCCGTTCCGATACGTGAACTGGTTACTTTCAGCGATACCCAACGTGAACAGCCGATTTATCACAAAGATTTGCTGCCGGTAAATTACGTGGTGGCGGACATGGCTGGGAAAGTCGACAGTCCGCTGTACGGCATGTTCTCCATGCGCAAAGCAATTTCCGGTATTGTCACTCCCGGAGGCGGCACGCTGACCGAATATTTTATTCATCCACCATCTGATCCGTATCGTGGTTATTCGATCAAATGGGATGGCGAATCACAAATTACCTACGAAACATTCCGGGACATGGGGGCCGCCTACGGCGTCGGTCTGATCCTTATCTATCTGCTGGTGGTGGCGCAGTTTGGTTCCTATCTGACCCCGTTGATCATCATGGCTCCGATTCCACTGACCATCATTGGTGTCATGCCAGGACATGCGCTGCTGGGTGCGCAATATACCGCCACCAGCATGATCGGCATGATTGCGCTCGCCGGCATTATCGTCCGGAATTCGATCCTGCTGGTCGATTTCATCAATTTGCAGGTCAGAGCCGGCATTGATCTGAAAGATGCGGTGGTGTATTCAGCGATCACACGCGCTCAACCCATCGTGCTGACCGGTCTGGCAGCCATGCTCGGCGCGTTTTTCATTCTGGATGATCCGATATTTAACGGATTGGCCATTTCGCTGATCTTCGGGATTCTGGTTTCAACGCTGCTTACGCTGCTGATCATCCCGCTTTTGTATTACGTCGCTTATCGCAATCGCATTGAATTTATTACTCAACAAGGAGAAATCTCATGACTTCATGGCAAATCGTACGTGTAATCGCCGGTGCTTTTATTTTAATTTCGCTGGCACTTGGGGTTCCTGGCAGTCCGCTTTTCGTCAGTCAGTGGTGGCTGGCCTTCACCGCCTTTGTTGGCGCCAATTTGTTGCAGAGTGGCTTGACCAAATGGTGTCTGATGGAATCGATTATGCGCAAACTCGGACTGCGCGCCGGAAATTGAATTGACAATCTTTGGGCTTTACCACAGAAAAAGTAAATTATGAAACTTCTGACCTCCCTTATTTCGGCTGCGCTGTTTTCCATGAGTATGTCGCGTGCCTGTGCGACCGATTTGATGACATCCTGGCAGGCAGCGCAGAGCCATGATCCTGAATTTGCCGCGGAACAGGCCAATTACGAAGCCAGTATGACTCATCGTGATCAGGCGCGCGGCATGTGGCTGCCGACAGTTTCATTGACTGCAGGAGTTGACATACAAAATACCAGCACTGAAACAACCGGAGCGCAGTTTTCTGCGCCTGGTTTTAATCAAACCTCCGGGGTGGCATTTGACACGTCAATTCATAATGGCAATGCCGAACAGTATGCGCTGGTCGCACGTCAGCCCCTGCTGAATCGGACGTTGCTGACGCAGAGCCGGCAAGCCGATCTTTCGTCTGATATAGCAGAACTGCAATGGAGAGCTGCCAGGCAGCAGCTGGCAATTCGTGTCGCTGAACGTTATTTTGATGTGCTGGTTGCCGTTGAAACCCTGCGACTGTTAAAGCAGCAACAGACGGCCGTTGACTTTGCTGCAAACCAGATTAATGACAGTTTTAAAATTGGCAGCATCCCCGTGACTGATACGTTCGAAGCTCTGGCAAGATCCGAGACGATCAAAGCGCAAATCATGGCAGCTGAAATGGATTTGCAGATCAGGCAATCCACGTTTTCCGACCTTACAGGAATGGGTAGCAATGATTTGGTTCCATTGAATTTAACGTCTGATCCAAACCGGATCACGCTTCCTCCTATTGACAACTGCATCCGTGACGCAACGCTGAATAATCCGGCTTTACTAATTCAGGAAAAGAAATTAAATGTGGCACGGGAGGAAGCGGAAAAGCATCGAGGCCTTTATGCCCCGTCGCTCGATTTGGTGGCACAGGTCGGCGCTGATCGGGTGCATGGCAGTGGTGATTATGGTAATGCAGAAAACAATGTCAACAACCGAATGATCGGGATTCAGCTCACCATTCCATTGTTTTCTGGTGGTATCCGGAGTGCCCAGTATTCTGAGGCGGTTCATCTGATTGACAAATCCAAGGCCGACGGTGAACTGCTGCGTCAACAAATTCTGGTCCAGATCCGTGCTGCGTGGCTGGGAATTACAGTCGGTGAAAGTCGTGCGGCGGCATTGATTCAAGCCAGGAAGGCCAGCATCGCGCGGCTTGATGCGACGAGATTGGGACATTCAGAGGGGGATCGCACCACGCTCGATTTACTAAATGCTGAAAATGATGCGACCAGTTCAGAGTTGGCTGTATTGCAGGCGCAGATTGCAGTGCAAATGAACCGATTAAAGCTGGCGCAGTTGACTGGCAATTTGGATGAAGGTGTGTTGGCTGGCATCAACAGCTTATTGAAGTGAATACGCCAAATTTTTGAAAACAGGAACCAAACAAACTGAAGGAGACATTATATGGCACACATTATTATTTTAGGGGCAGGTACAGGCGGCATGCCGGCAGCGTATGAATTGCGCGACAAGCTGGACAAAACGCATCAGATCACCGTCATTAACGCGCTTGAATACTTTCAGTTTGTACCGTCGAACCCCTGGGTTGCTGTAGGTTGGAGAGATCGCGAGGCAATTACATTTCAGATTCGTCCGTACCTTGAAAAAAAGGGCATTGCATTTATTGCTCAGCCTGTCACTGCTCTGCAACCTGAGATTAATGCCCTGACCTTGGCTGATGGAACCAGCGTAAGTTACGACTACCTGATTATTACAACCGGACCAAGATTAGCCTTTGAAGAGGTGCCGGGTTCTGGACCGGTAAATGGTTTTACCCAGTCGGTTTGCTCAATCGATCACGCAGAACATGCGTTTGCAGCGTATCAAAATTTTCTGAAGGAACCGGGTCCTGCCATTATTGGTGCAATGCCTGGCGCTTCCTGTTTCGGCCCTGCTTATGAATTCGCTTTTATTTTTAACAACGATTTGAAGAAGCGGAAGATACGCAACAAGGTGCCGATTACTTACGTGACTAGCGAACCCTATATTGGACATCTCGGATTGGGAGGCGTGGGCGATTCAAAATCCATGTTGGAAAGTGAATTGCGCATGCATGATATCAAATGGATCTGCAACGCCAAAACAACCAGGGTTGAAGATGGCAAGATGTTTGTCAGCGAAATGGATGATATGGGCAATTTGAAAAAGGAACATGAGTTACCTTTCAAATACAGCATGATGCTGCCGTCATTCAAAGGCGTTGATCCAGTCGCTGCAGTGGAAGGTTTATGCAATCCGAGAGGTTTTGTGCTCATTGATGAAAATCAGCGCAGCAAGAAATATAAGAATATTTATTCGGCTGGAGTGTGCGTTGCGATTCCACCAGTCGAAGTTACACCGGTCGCTACTGGTGCGCCAAAAACCGGATACATGATCGAAAGCATGATTACGGCGATTGTGCACAACATTGAATCGGATATAAAAGGAGAGCCGGCGATCGCCAAGGGCACCTGGAATGCGATCTGTCTAGCGGATATGGGCGACACCGGAGCGGCGTTCGTTGCCTTGCCACAAATTCCACCCCGTAATGTGGCTTGGTTTAAAAAAGGAAAATGGGTTCATATCGCCAAAGTGGCATTTGAAAAATATTTCATCAATAAAATGAAGACCGGCACGTCCGAACCCATTTATGAAAAATATATTTTGAAGATGATGGGCATTGAGCGTCTCGACAAGCCTTAATTCGGAAGGGAATTAGAATGATGAGTATTTTGGGAAATCTGTTTGGAAAACAATCCAACATCGAAAAGCGACTGGCGGGTGATGCAGTATTGATTGACGTTCGCAACCCTGGAGAGTTCGCTTCTGGTTATATTGACGGTGCAATCTCCATGCCGCTGGGTCAACTTGGCGTGGCCGTTCAATCACGGTTTCCTGACAGAAATACTGCAATAATTCTGTATTGCCTGTCTGGTGCCAGATCTGCAGCCGCAAAAAATGAGTTGATCAAACTTGGCTACGTCAATGTCAGTAACGGCGGTGGTATCGGAAGTCTTGCAATTCAGCTTCATAAAGTAATTTGTAAAGGATAGTTTCATGCAGCAACATGAAATGATCTATATTCATGGAGGGGTATTTTTGGGGTGCTGAACCTAATCAATTTTTGCTGTTGGGACATGACGGTATACCGAGGGTGTGACGGTTTGCGAGTAATTTTGCGAGTTATGACATGCACTGTCAGTATGGCAATCGTTTACTGCCATACTGGCATACCAATCCCTGTGCATTAAATTAACTAACTAATGTTAAATAATATTTTTCAGGATACGGATCTGGTATGGAACCTGTCGAATCAAAAAATATAAATCGCAATTCCCGTCGTCTCCGGATACATCTGACTGTCGCCGTGCTGTTAAAGCTGGCTGCATTGGTCCTGATCTGGTGGTTTTTTTTTCGAGAAGAAGCTGTTGATATCAACGCTGACTTTATGGCGTCGCATTTGGACATCCCTGCAATTTCACAAGGAGTATCGAAGTGATCTCAGAACAATTGGTTGATCTGTCGCGACTGCAATTCGCGGCAACGGCCTTATACCATTTTCTTTTTGTTCCTCTCACACTTGGCATGGTGTGGCTGCTGCTGATCATGGAAAGCGTATATGTCATGACAGGCAAAGTCATCTGGCGCGACATGACCCAATTTTGGGGAAAACTATTTGGCATTAATTTTGCGTTGGGTGTCACGACCGGTATTACGCTTGAATTTCAGTTTGGTACTAACTGGGCCTATTATTCTCACTACGTCGGCGATATTTTTGGTGCACCTCTGGCTATTGAAGGCTTGATGGCGTTTTTTCTTGAGTCAACCCTGATCGGACTGTTTTTCTTTGGATGGAGCCGTCTAAGTAAGCCAAAACATTTGCTCGTAACCATGTTAATGGCGATCGGTACCAATCTTTCAGCCCTTTGGATTTTGATCGCCAATGGCTGGATGCAAAATCCGGTTGGCGCCGAATTCAGTTATCAGACTATGCGCATGGAGATGATCGATTTTTGGGCGGTGGTATTTAACCCCGATGCCCAGGCAAAATTTGTACATACGGTTTCGGCCGGCTATCTGACCGGTTCCATGTTTGTTCTCTCGATTTCCAGTTGGTACCTGCTCAGGAAGCGTGATGTCGAATTTGCCAAACGTAGCTTCGGTGTCGCAGCTGCATTTGGTTTGGCCTCCGCACTGAGTGTCATTGTCCTTGGGGATGAGTCAGGTTACACAGTGGGTGAAGCGCAACAGACAAAAATGGCAGCGATTGAAGCGATGTGGCAAACCAAACCCGCACCGGCGGGGCTGACATTAATCGCAGGCATTAATGAAACGGAGCAGAAAAATGACTGGGAAGTTGAAATTCCTTGGGTCATGGGGTTAATTGGTACCCGCTCTGTTACCCGGCAGATTCCAGGGATTAACGACATCAAGATTAAAAATCATGAGAGGGTAACGAACGGAATTATTGCAGTGAAAGCCCTTGAAGCACTTAGGCAAAACCGGAACGATGTGCAGGCGCTCTCGACATTTAATGCGACTAAAGCAGACCTCGGATTTGGGCTTTTACTCAAAAGGTATGTAAGCGATATGGCGCAAGTAACGCCCGCACTGATTGACAGGGCTGTCAACGATACCATACCGCGCGTGGTACCGATGTTTTGGGGTTTCAGAATTATGGTTGTATTGGGTTTTGCCATGCTGGCCTTGTTTGGGCTGGCGTTTTTCAGCACAATCAAAGTGGCCCAGGAAAAGAAGCCTTGGTTGCTGAAATGGGCACTCTGGATGTTGCCGGCACCATGGATTGCCTGTGAACTGGGATGGTTTGTTGCCGAATATGGGCGGCAGCCTTGGACGATCTATGGCGTCCTTCCTACCCATTTGAGTGTTTCCACATTGAGTGTGAACAGTCTGTATGGGTCGCTGGCCGGTTTTATTGGGTTTTATACGATATTGCTGGTGGTTGAAATGTACTTGATGATCAGGTTTGCAAAACAGGGACCCGGCAGTCTTGGCACAGGACGATATGCGTTTGAGGCGATGAACCATGAAGCCGCAAATGGCACAGGAGAGAAAAAATGATCGACTACTCAACACTCAAAATTATTTGGTGGATACTGGTTGGCATACTGTTGATCGGCTTTGCCATTATGGATGGACACGACATGGGCGTCGGTACTTTGCTGCCGTTCGTGGGAAAAACTGATCTTGAACGTCGGGTTGTTATCAATACCGTTGGACCTCACTGGGAAGGGAATCAGGTCTGGTTTATTACAGGCGGGGGTGCCATTTTCGCTGCGTGGCCTGTCGTGTATGCAACGGCGTTCAGCGGCTTTTACTGGGCCCTGCTGGCCGTGCTTTGGGCACTGTTTCTGCGTCCGGTCGGCTTTGATTACCGCAGCAAAATCCATAATTCCACCTGGCGCAGTGTTTGGGATTGGGGACTGTTCATTGGTGGTGCGGTGCCTCCGTTGATTTTTGGTGTGGCATTCGGAAATCTGCTTGAAGGGGTACCATTTCAGTTTGACAGTTATATGGTTTCAACTTATTCGGGCAGTTTCTGGCAGTTGCTTAATCCGTTTGCGCTGCTGGCCGGCGTGGTTAGCAGCACAATGATTACCATGCAGGGTGGAGCATATCTTGCACACCGCACCGAAGGTGAAATTCAGCGTCGGACAATTATAGGGGCGATCGGAGCGGCACTGCTCATGGTGTTGGCATTCGTTGCCGCTGGAATATGGCTGCAATTCATTCCAGGTTATCGGATCACCTCTGTCATGGACACTGGCGCGTTGGCTGATCCGATGAACAAAACCGTGATTCGTGAATCTGGAGCGTGGATGGTCAATTACGGCAAGCAGCCATTACTCTGGCTCCTTCCTGCGATCGCCGTAGCTGGCGCTCTGGTCACGGCTGCATTGCTTGTGGCTCGTCGTACCCTCGCTGGATTTGTTACGTCCTCACTGGCACTGGTTGGAGTAATAGGAACGGCAGGTGCATCGATGTTTCCGTTCTTGATGCCATCTTCCAGCATGCCAGGCGCCAGCCTGACTTTATGGGACAGTGTCTCAAGTCATCTCACGCTGGGTATCATGTTCTGGGCCACGGTAATTTTTATGCCCCTGATCTTGTTCTATACGTCTTGGGCTTACCGTGTTATGCGGGGGAAAGTTACGGTAGAACATATTCAGGCCAATGAGCACAGCGCTTATTGAACAAAGTACTTAAACAGGAGATCGAAATGTGGTATTTCGCATGGATATTGGGAGTGGGGTTTGCACTTTTACTGGCAATTTTAAATGCGATGTGGGGAGAAAATGAGGCTGCCCGCATTTTGGCAGATCGGGAGGAATAGAAACATGGATACGTCAAACCCAGGAAACGTTGTGGGCTCAAAAATGCAACCGGTTTATTTGGGTATTGCCGTTGCACTTATGTTGTTCGGCTCCGTGTACCCGTTAATGATGCTAGACGGACACGGGTCTGTCGATCACCGTCTGGTAATGTCGCTCATGTTGGCGATGAGTTCTGGCTTTGTACTCGGCGTTGGTTTTATCCCTAGGACTTTGGTTTGGCGCTGGCTATTTTCTGGTTGGACTTGTATTGGCAGTTTGATTCTGGCTGCGGCATTTAAATTTTTTCTGTGAATCTATCAGGTTAATTGGCATTCATCTTCAGTAAATTACAAATTATTTAAATTACTTTATCGGTATGTAAAATGAAAACAGCACACGATCTTGTTGTCGCCGCAAAAGAACGCATTAACGAAATTCCAATCGATTTGTCCGAGCAATACCTCCGCAGCGTGGACGTTGTAATCGACGTACGTGAGGCGGACGAATATAATGCAGGACATCTACCGGGTGCGATTTTGGTACCACGTGGAATGCTCGAATTTAAACTTAGCAGCGCCCCGGAGCTTAATCCACGCAATCTGAGAATTGCCCTGTATTGCAAAACCGGCGGACGTTCGGCACTGGCTGCGTTGACTCTCAATGAAATGGGGTATCTGAATGCCAGTTCCTTGGCAGGTGGATTCGATGCATGGGTTAATTTGGGAAGGCCGATAGCTAAACCGGAAATTACATCATTTGACTGATTTTCCAGTATTTTCCGACTAACAGTATTGTTCCGGATTTTGTGAATTAATAGAATTTGAAGGAGTTGACTCATGCACCTGGTTTGCCCATCGTGCGGCTCGATTAACCGGATTGCCGACGAGCGATTGTTTGATCAACCGGTTTGTGGAAGTTGTGGCGCGGCGCTGATGGTTGCTGAACCCGTAAACCTGAGTGATGCCGCGTTACCCAGGTATATTGCCAACACCGAATTGCCGGTACTGGTTGATTTTTGGGCTGAGTGGTGTGGTCCCTGCAAAATGATGGCCCCTCATTTTTCCGCTGTGGCGAACCAGATGCCTGAGATCCGCTTCGCCAAAGTTGACAGCGATAGTGCTCCAAGTGCAAGTGCTCGCTTTAACATCCGTAGCATCCCGACTTTGATTCTTTTCATGGGCGGTACTGAGCGTGCGCGTATATCCGGTGCAATGTCGAGACCTCAACTCACCGCATGGATACACCAAAACCTGCCGCCTAACGCGGGCTGATCAATTTTTTCGGCAATCATTTACTTGAATCTGCCCATCATTCAGCTATCGAACAATGGCGGACGTTTCGAATCGGGTCGACTGAAAAGCGATTTAAGCGACCATGTGGCAAAGTGAAACTTTATCGCGATCGCAAAGATTAAAATTGATTCTGAAAAATTGTTAATTCACATCTTGAGGTAAATATGTCACAAAAATTTGCTGCGAATTGACCAATTGTGTGGAACTTTCGTTCAGTTTGAATAAAAATGCGATAAATTGGCATATCGTTGACATCTAAGTTCCCCGAGTGCCCTCGTTTTTGACATTATTTTTTATGATTATTAATTGATGTGTAAGCGATGCTAATCCTGGCTGGATTTCTCACCGGCCTATTGGTTGGTTTGACCGGTGTCGGTGGTGGTGCGTTGATGACCCCCATGCTCCTGTTGCTCTTTGGTGTGGCCCCAACCACCGCTGTAGGTACAGATCTCCTTTTCGCTGCGATTACCAAGTTCATGGCTTCGCGTGTGCATCACGTCCACGACCTGATCGATTGGCAGGTAGTAAAGCGACTGTGGTGCGGAAGTTTGCCTGGCGCCAGCCTGTGTCTTTTGGCGATCTACAAGTTTCCAACAATAGCAGACGGCTATGGTTTCCTCAAAATGGCCATCGCAGGCGCACTGATTCTGATGTCATTTGGGATGATTTTTCAAAAACAACTTCATGGTATTGGGGAGCATCTTCGAAGAACTCAAGCTGAGCAATTTAAAAAAAAGCAAGGCCCGCTGACAATCGCAGCGGGGGTACTGTTGGGCGTGCTTGTAACTTTGACCTCGATCGGCGCCGGTGCTTTGGGGGCTGTTCTATTGGTGTATCTTTACCCAATTCGTTTGACGCCCCCACGTTTGATCGCAACCGATATTGTCCATGCGATTCCGCTTGCGCTGTTCGCAGGATTGGGACATCTCGCTATGGGGCATGTTGATTTTTCTATGTTACTTTACCTTTTGATCGGTTCCATTCCGGGCGTTATTCTGGGCGCTCATTTTTCAGTCCGATTGCCATATCAATTACTAAGAATTATTTTGGCCATCGTATTACTTTTTGTTGGATTGAAATTCATTGCAACCTCCGCTTAATAAACTAGTTGAAAGCTGATTGCGGCGCTTACATTATCGGGTAATACGAGGTGGACATTGCCGCAAATTGGAATTCGGCAAATTGGTCATTGTTACGTTTTAAATCTGATGCTGTCGTTTCAGATCGCCCCTGATCTTTAACACTGTTTGCAGGATTTCCAATCGGTTGATCTTCTTTTTGTTTCGTTGTGAAGTACGCGTGAAATAATTTCGTTTGGTACGCCTTCGTTCATCATGATTCTGACCCCTTCAGATTCACCATGTAGCAGTGCCGCGGCGATGCCACGCGTCACAGCAAATTCGACATCGGTATTTGAGCGCATATCTGGCTCACACTCAAGACTGCCATTTATCGATCGGTCCATTTGATTTTCATTCCAATATTAAATACCAATGACATTTTAGGATGTCGTGAAAAATATTATGCAACGGAAATGATTGGGTGGATATGGCATTAAAATGAAGAATTTTTCATATTCAGCGCATTCAAATCAGTTTCGAGGCGGTCAATTGTGAGAGCAGCTAATTTGCCAATACCGATATTTGCTGCAGATCAACTCAACGTTCCGGCAAATCCTCCAGAACCCAGGGCAGCATTAAAGGATTGGTGTATTCGATCTCTGACAATGAACTTCGCTTACATCGATTGATAAAAATAATTTCATCGTGGCTCTGAAAAAAATAAAGTAATGTTAAATTTTTCAAATGACTGACCCAAAATCGGCCTGGATGTCATTTTCAGTGTCACATATGTATCGTAAAATTCAATTCAATTGGAAACAAAATGCAATCCAAAATTCTTGTACTTACTACACTTGCAACGAGTCTTTCGGTAGGCTGTATGGCACCAATGGACATGGCAAAGCGAATCAGCTTTTTGGGTGATCCTGTTTCAAATTCAGCAGCGGACAGAGTGGTAATAATTAAGCCTGATACCAGATATGTAGTTGTAACTGGTGGGGAAATTATCAGATTTGACATTGGTGACAAATCGTTCGCATGGCATTTTGACGGGCCTGGTGAATATCACTTTGATTTGCAACTGGTTGCACCGCCAGGTCTTCTAGACCATAAAGTAATGGCTTATGTCAATCCAGATCCATTCGTTAACGGAGGAAAGTAGTCGTCTTGTTGACGGATAATTTCTGAGAGCAGTGAGAAAAATAATCTGATCGGCATGTCGTTTGTTATAGAATGCCGGTCCTTCACTACCTAGAATATGACGTTCAATGAAACTTAATTCAGACTTTTCACAACGTGTAGTCGTCAATATCGCAAATCTGGAATGGGTTGACACTCCATTGATTGGAATTCAACGCCGGTTGATTGAACGCGACGGCGCAGAGGTGGCGCGCGCCACTTCAATTGTGCGTTATGCAGCTGGTTCCGTTTTTGAAAATCACCAACACGAACTTGGCGAGGAAATTCTGGTTTTGGATGGCATATTCAGTGATGAATTTGGAAATTTTGGACCCGGTACTTACATTAAAAACCCGCCAGGATCATCCCATAAACCTGGCTCAGCGACTGGGTGCACATTATTTGTCAAGTTGCGCCATCTAGATCCGTCAGATATTGAACGCGTCGTGATTGACTCGCACCATGCAACCTGGTTTCCTGGAATGGTGCAAGGTCTTTCGGTATTGCCGCTGTCGGAGTACGGCACTCAACATACAGCCCTTGTGCGATGGGCGCCAGGGACGCGATTCAACCCGCATCGACACTTTGGCGGTGAGGAGATTTTTGTGTTGGATGGTATTTTCGAGGATGAGTTTGGAAGCTATTCCGCTGGAACGTGGATACGCAGCCCGCATTTGAGTGCTCATCAACCATTTAGTCAAGTTGGATGTACGATATTGGTCAAGACGGGTCATCTACCTCTTTCCTGATTTCACTTGGCAATTGACATTGGGCAGCGATTCGGAATCCAAGGCGTTCGCTGGCAAGTGGCGGTGCAGCTCGAAACCCCGGTTCACCGTCCGTGCAGGACGCGGATTCAATTCCCACCATAACTTCGAACAAAATAAAAAAGGCCACTCTTGCGAGTGACCTTTGTTATTTTGGTGGAGGCGGCGGGAATCGAACCCGCGTCCGCAAATACTCTACAGACAGTTCTACATACTTAGTGCTGTAATTTGATTTAATCGTTACGACGCGCACGCACACGCTGCGTATTGACGAGTTACCTGTTTTTTAGCCTTTGACCAAGTAACCCGGCCAAAGACGATTCCCTATGAATGACTCTACTGCTGTTGCCAGCCCACCCTAGGGACGAGGTGGTGTAGAGTTAGCAAGCAATTAAGCTGCTAATGCGTACGAGTTATCG
>Ga0209067_10000274_pt1 | contig 35104 bp, 31 predicted proteins | sample ColStrG_CSR_2013_FD_187199 | JGI IMG/M metagenome (GOLD analysis project Ga0209067, IMG submission 187199) | Freshwater sediment microbial communities in response to fracking from Pennsylvania, USA - Cold Stream Run_MetaG_CSR_2013 (SPAdes)... | ecosystem: Environmental > Aquatic > Freshwater >... | reverse complement strand
CGCCCACGAAATCAAGAATCCGCTCACGCCCATACAGCTGGCGGCTGAGCGCCTGCTGATGAAGCTGGGCACCGCGCTTAACCCGGAGCAGCGGCAGGTGCTGGAGCGGGGCACCTCGACCATTGTTAATCAGGTGGCGGCCATGAAGCGCATGGTCGATGAATTCCGTGACTATGCCCGCCTGCCGGCGGCACGCCTGGCCCCCCTCGACCTGAACGCCCTCGTCGAGGAGATCGGCTCGCTCTATGGGGCCGAGCACGCAGGGCCCGCAGGGGGCGAGGGGGCGCAGGAACCGGCCGGGCCCGGATTGCGGGTGGTCCTGGCCCTGGCACCCGGACTGCCCTTGCTGGAGGCCGATTCCGGCCAGATCCGGCAGGTCATCCATAATCTGGTGGGTAACGCCATGGAGTCCATCGCGGGCGCGGCGGGCGAACGCGAAGGCCTGGTGGTGGTGCGCACCGCGGTGGTCGCGATGGACCACCCGGGACGCGCCGGGACGGGGGGCGCCAGCCGCGCGGTGCGCCTGTCCGTCGAGGACAACGGCCCCGGCTTTCCGGCGAATATACTAAGGCGCGCGTTTGAGCCCTACATCACGACCAAGCCGCGCGGCACCGGGCTGGGCCTGGCGCTGGTGAAGAAGATCATTGACGAGCACGACGGCCGCATAGAAATCGTCAACCGTGAAGGGGGCGCCGGCGCGAGCGTCACGATAGTGCTGCACCGCCTGGCCCCGCTCCCCGCGGCCGGAGTAACCGTAAACAGCTGAAGTACCCATGGCAAACATACTGGTTGTCGACGACGAAATCGGAATACGCGAGCTGCTCTCGGAGATCCTCTCCGATGAGGGCCACGTCGTAACCACGGCCGACAACGCCGCGGCCGCACGGCTGCAGCGCCGCCTCAGTGCACCGGATCTCATCCTGCTGGACATCTGGATGCCGGACACGGATGGCGTCACCCTGCTCAAGGAGTGGGTGGCCGGCGGCCAGATGAATACGCCGGTGATCATGATGTCCGGCCACGCCACCCTCGAGACGGCGGGCGAGGCCACCCGCCTTGGGGCCCTGGATTTCCTGGAAAAGCCCATTGCCCTGGCGCGCCTGCTCGGCGCGGTGCGCAGCGGCCTGGACCAGGGTCAGCGCCAGCGCGAACCCCGGCCGGTGGCCGGGCATGCCCCGGGCATGGACGACGCCGCCAGCCGCCTGCGGTCCCTGGTGGCCGACCTGCCCGGACGCGGCGATGCGGGCGGCAGCCCGGCAGCGGTGCTGCCAGCAGGCGCCGCACCCGGGCACGCCGCGGCGGGCCCTGGCCCGGCGGTCTACTCGGCAAGTCCCGCGCCGCGCGCCCTGGCCATCAACCTTGACCAACCCCTGCGCGAGGCGCGCGACCAGTTCGAGCGCGTGTACTTTGAATACCAGCTGTCCAAGGAAAACTACAGCATGACCCGCGTTGCCGACCGCGCCGGCCTGGAGCGCACCCACCTGTACCGCAAGCTCAAGCAGCTGGGTGTGGAGCTGGGTCGCGGTGCCCGTCGTGCGGAACGCTACGAAGGCGCCGGGCCCGCCGGTGCCGGAGGCCTTCCGGGCCAGAACGACTGAGGGTGCACCTGCCGCCCGAGCCTTCCCTTGCGGATCCGGGTGCGCCGGGTGACCGGATCCGCGTCCGGGGTGCCCGCACCCACAACCTGCGCAACATCGACCTGGACCTGCCGCGCAACCAGCTCGTGGTCGTGACGGGGCTGTCGGGCTCGGGCAAGAGCTCCCTGGCCTTCGATACCCTGTATGCCGAGGGGCAGCGCCGCTACGTTGAGTCGCTCTCGTCTTACGCGCGCCAGTTCCTGCAGCTCATGGAGAAGCCCGACGTCGACCACATCGACGGGCTCTCGCCGGCCATCGCCATCCAGCAGCGCAGTTCGAGCACCAACCCGCGCTCGACCGTGGGCACCGTTACCGAGATCCACGACTACCTGCGCCTGCTGTACGCGCGCGTCGGACAGGCCTATTGCCCGGAGCATCCCGACCAGGCGCTGGGTGCGCAGAGCGTCGCGCAGATGGTGGACGCGGCCCTGGCACTGCCCGAGGGCAGCGCACTGCAGGTGCTCGCGCCGGTGGTGGCGGGCGGATCCGGGGACCTGGCCGGCCTGCTGGCGGACCTGCGCACACGCGGTTTCGTGCGTTTTCGCATTGACGGTGTCGTGGTGGATGCCGATGGCCTGCCGCCGCTGGTGGGCAAGCACCATATCGATGTCGTGGTGGACCGCGTGCGCGTGCGGCCGCAGTCGGCAACGCGCCTCGCCGAGTCGCTGGAAACCGCCTTGCGCCTGGCCGATGGCGTGGTGAGCCTGCTCGATACCGACGGTGGGTCCGAGCGGCGCTTCACCACCCGGCCCTCGTGCCCGCAGTGCGGCTATACCGCTCCGCCGCTGGAGCCACGCCTGTTTTCCTTCAACAACCCGCAGGGCGCCTGCGCGACCTGCGCCGGCCTGGGCAAGCTGGAGTTCTTCGATCCGGATCGCGTCGTGGCCCACCCTGAACTGAGCCTGGGTGGGGGGGCGATCGAAGGCTGGGATGCGCGCAACCGCCAAAGCCATGGCCGCCTGGTGGTTCTGGCAGCGCAGTGCGGCGTCGATCTGTCGCTGCCCTGGGAGCAGCTGCCGGCCGATTTCCGCGCGCGTGTGCTGCACGGAGCGCCCGTTGCAGGCGCGGGCCCGCAGGCCTTCCCGGGCATCCTGCCCACGCTGGAGCGGCGCTGGCGCGAGTCGGAATCGGCGACGGTGCGCGAGGCACTGGCCGCGCTGCGCACGCTGCGCGGCTGCCCCGACTGCGGTGGCTCGCGCCTGCGCCGCGAGGCCCGGCACGTCTTCCTCGGGACCGGGGCTGCGCGCCTGCCCATTTTTGCGCTCGAAGCCATGCCGCTGGCCCAGGCCCAGGCGGCTGTCGGCACGCTGGTGCTCGAGGGCAGCCGCCACGCCATCGGCGCCCCGATCCTGGCCCAGATCGCGGCGCGCCTGCGCTTTCTCAACGATGTCGGCCTGACCTACCTGAGCCTGGACCGGGCCACGGATTCGCTTTCGGGCGGTGAGGCCCAGCGCATACGCCTGGCCTCGCAGATCGGCTCGGGCCTGACGGGTGTGCTGTACGTACTGGACGAGCCCTCCATCGGCCTGCACCAGCGCGACAACCAGCGCCTCATCGAGACGCTGCGGCAGTTGCAGGCGCTGGGCAATACCGTCCTGGTCGTCGAGCATGACGAGGAGATGATCCGCCGCGCGGACCACGTGGTCGACATGGGGCCGGGAGCCGGGGTCCACGGCGGCCTAGTCGTGGCGCAGGGTACGCCTGCGCAGGTCATGGCCGATGTGCGTTCCCTGACGGGGGATTACCTCAGCGGCCGCCGCAGCATTGCCGTACCGCGCCGGCGCCGCGCGCCCGGCGCCGGCTGGCTGCACCTGCGGGGTGCGCAGGGCAACAACCTGCAGTCCGTCGACCTCGCCCTGCCGTTGGGCCTGCTCACCTGCGTCACGGGCGTGTCCGGCTCGGGTAAGTCCACCCTCGTCAACGACACCCTGGCCGCCGCGCTGGCCCGTGCGCTCAACGGGGCGCGGACCGATCCGGCGCCCTACGCGGGCATCGAGGGCCTTGAACATTTTGACCGCCTGGTCAATATCGACCAGGCACCCATCGGCCGCACGCCGCGCAGCAATCCGGCAACCTATACCGGCCTATTTACCCCGATCCGCGAACTTTTTGCCGGTACGGTTACCGCACGCGAGCGCGGCTACGAGGCCGGGCGTTTTTCCTTCAACGTGGCCGGCGGGCGCTGCGAAACCTGTGAGGGCGAGGGCCTGCTCAAGGTCGAGATGCACTTCCTGCCCGATCTGTACGTGAGCTGCGAGTCCTGCGCCGGCCGGCGCTATAACCGCGAAACGCTCGAAGTCCTGTACAAGGGGCGCAACATCGCCGACGTCCTGGACCTGAGCGTCGAGGAGGCCGGTGTGTTCTTTGGTGCGGTGCCGGCGCTGGAGCGCCGCCTGCGCACCCTGGGCGACGTGGGCCTGGATTACCTGCGGCTCGGGCAAAGCGCGACGACGCTGTCGGGTGGCGAGGCGCAGCGCATCAAGCTGGCCCACGAGCTGTCCAAGCGGGACACCGGGCGCACGCTGTACGTGCTGGACGAACCCACGACCGGCCTGCATTTCCAGGACATCGCGATGCTGCTGGCCGTGTTGCGGCGGCTGAGCGAGGCCGGCAACACCATCGTGGTGATCGAGCACAATCTGGACGTGATCAAGACGGCCGACTGGGTCGTGGACCTGGGCCCCGAGGGAGGCAGCGGCGGGGGCCGCATCGTCGCCGAGGGGCCGCCGGAAGCGGTGGCGGCAAACCCGCACAGCCACACGGGCCGCTACCTGCAGGTCGCGCTGGCAGCGGCTCAGGTGCGCGAGGGCAGTGCTTCAGAGTCCGGCGCGGCAACGAGATCCCGGTAGGCCGCGTAGCTGGAAAGCGTGGCCAGCGGCAGCAGGAACAGCAGGCCGACGAAGGTCATTGTGGCGATCGTGGCGAGGACCACGAACACGAGCCCGTACACCGTGAGCGCACCGAGGTTGCGCGCGGAGGCGCTCAGGCTCAGGTGCAGTGCATCCAAGGGCGCAATCCCATCCAGCATGACCAGCGCCGGCGCAAGCCACGCCGCCTGGCAGATGGGCACGAACAGGAAGAGACAGGCCAGCATCGCCAATGCCGCCCATCCGCCCAGACCCAGGTCCGCCAGCGGCAGCGCCCCGGTGTCCAGCAGGGAGTTGGCGTTGAGGACCATGCCAAAGGCGGTGCCCAGGCCCAGGGCCAGCAGCAGGCCGAGCACCGCGCCCACCGCCAGCAGGACCAGCAATCCGACCAGGAAGAGTCGTCCGGCGGGCGGGCCAAAGCCGCTGAACAGGGTGCCGATCGGGGGTGTCATACCCTGTGCGCTGGTCCGGGCTGCGGCCATGAGCCCGCCCGCCAGGACGAACCACAGCAGGTGGGCGACGACGGAGCCGACCAGGGGTATCCAGTGCAGCGGCAGCAGGATCAGCAGCGCCAGCAGCGCCATGCCCACCCAGCTGCTTACCCGAGGGAAATCGGTGAACAGCCACGCGACGGACTCGGCCCACCAGCGCATGCCGCTGCCCGGCGAAACCCGCCGGATGTCAGGGGCAGGGCGCGCCGGGCGCGGGGAAGGCGGACTGTGCAGCATGGTGCTCTCCGGTTCAGGAGCCCAGCAGCAGGCGCTGTTCGCCAGCCTGCAGGGCTTCGACGCTCCCGCGCAGGACGACGACATCGCCGGCCTGGAGTACGAGCTCGTCCCGCGGATTGTCCCCCAGGATGCCCCCCCGGCGCACGGCCGTGACCTCGACGCCGGTCCGGGCCAGCTGCAGTTCCTGCAGGCTGCGGCCTATGCTGGCCGCATCTTCGTTGAGCGCCACCGAATGCAGGCGAACCTGCAGGTTTTCGTCGATCCCCAGGTCCGTATCGTCCGCCCCGTGGAAATATCCGCGCAGCAGGCGGTAGCGCGAATCACGCGCATCGCGCACGCGCCGGATGACGCGCGCCAGCGGTACGCCCAGCAGGACCAGGGCGTGCGAGCCGAGCATGAGGCTGCCCTCGAAGACTTCGGGCACGACCTCGGTGGCACCGGCCGCGAGCAGACGGTCCAGGTCGCTGTCATCCTGCGTGCGCACGATCACCGGCACCTGGGCATTGAGCTCGCGCGCGTAGGCGATGATCCGCAGCGCCGCCTGCACCTCGCTGAAGCTCACGACGACCGCGGCGGCGCGCAGGATGCCGGCCGCGACCAGGGTCTCGCGATGCGCGGCGTCGCCATAGACCACGGTATGGCCGGCGGCCGAGGCCTCGCGGATCCGGTCGGGGTCCAGGTCCAGGGCGACGTAGGCGATGCCTTCTTGTTCCAGCATGCGCGCCAGGTGCTGTCCGCTGCGGCCGTAGCCGCAGATCAGGACATGGCGCTCGGTAGACATCGAGCGGGCGGCGATGCGGTGCAGCTCCAGTGCGCGCAGCATCCACTCCGAACCGCCGTAGCGCAGGGCCAGGCGCCCGGCGCTGGATACCAGGAAGGGCGTGGCCAGCATGGACAGCAGCATGGCGGCCAGCACCACCTGCTGCAGTGGTGCGGGCAGCAGCTCCTGCTCGGCGGCCAGCGCCAGAATGACAAAGCCGAATTCTCCCGCGGCGGCCAGGGGCAGCGCGGTGCGGATGGCGGTGCCCGGCTGCGCGCCGAAGGCACGCGCGAGCGCCAGCGTCAGGAAGAACTTGAATCCCATGGGCAACACGAGTGCCGCGAGCACCCAGGGCAGCTGCACCAGCACCACGTGCAGGTTCAAGGCCATCCCGGTCGTCACGAAAAACAGCCCCAGGAGCACATCACGGAAGGGTTTGACGTCTTCCTCCACGTGGTGCCGGTACTCGGTCTCGGAGAGCAGCATGCCCGCCACGAAGGCGCCCAGCGCCGGCGACAGCCCCACCCGCCCCGCCAGCCAGGCCAGGCCCAGCGTCAGCAGCAGCAGGTTGAGCATGAAGAGCTCCTGCGACCGTCGCCGCGCGACCAGATGCAGCCAGCGGCGCAGCAGGGTGCGCCCGCCCAGCAGCAGGACCAGCAGGAGCACGGCCGCCTTGCCGGCGGCCACGAGCAGCGCCAGGCCCATCTCCGCCGGCGGGGCGGCGAGCGAGGGAATGATGACCAGCAGCGGCACGACCGCCAGGTCCTGCAGCAGCAGTACGCCGACGATACGCCGCCCGTGCTCGGTTTCCAGTTCGAGGCGCTCGACCATCAGCTTGAGCAGGATGGCGGTGGAGGACATGGCCAGTGCCGCCCCCAGCGCAAACGCACCGGGGAGCCCGACGCCCAGCATCCGGCCCGCGAACGCGCCGGCAGCCAGCGTGGCCAGCAGCGTGAGCAGCACCTGGCTCAGGCCCAGTCCCAGCACGATGCTGCGCATGCTGCGCAGGCGCGGCAGGGAAAATTCGAGCCCGATGGAGAACATCAGGAAGACGATGCCCAGATCGGCCAGGTGGCGCGTCTCGGGAGTGTCGGGCGCCAGCGCCAGCCCGTGCGGGCCGATCGCCATGCCCACCAGCAGGTAGCCCAGTACCGGCGGCTGGTTGAACAGGCGCACCGTGGCTACGCCCAGGACGGAGGCGGCCAGCAGGAGCAGGGTCAGTTCAAGGGCACTGGGCATGGGTCCGGGAGTGACAGGGCCGTAACGGCCGGCCGGGGGGCCGTACCGTCCTTTGTGGCGCCATGGCCGGAGTAGGGCAGAATTCGGGGAGCAATTCCCGTGCCAACGCGCCAGGCCCCAGAGTATCATCGGCGCCCTGCAACAAAGATGAAAAACACTTCCACAAACAGCACTTCCGTATCCAGCGAGGCCGTTCCCGCGCGCCGCAGCAGCGCGCCGGCGGGTGCCTCGGCGCTCGACCTTGCCCGGGCGGTCATCGACATCGAGGCCCAGTCGGTTGCCGCCCTGCGCGAGCGGCTCGACGGCAGTTTCCTGCAGGCGGTGAACCTGCTCCTTGACTGCCGCGGCCGGGTCGTGGTCAGCGGCATCGGCAAGAGCGGCCATATCGGCCGCAAGATCGCCTCCACGCTGGCCTCGACCGGAACGCCCGCCCTGTTCGTGCATGCCGCCGAAGCCGCGCACGGGGACCTGGGCATGATCACGACTGACGATGTGTTCGTCGCGCTCTCCAATTCGGGCAGCTCGCCCGAGCTCATGACCCTCGTGCCCATCCTCAAGCGCGAAGGCACGCCCCTGATCGCCATGACGGGTGCCCCCGCGTCGCCGCTCGCGCAAGCCGCCGACGTGCACCTGGACTGCGGCGTGGCGCGCGAGGCCTGCCCGCTGAACCTTGCGCCCACCTCGTCGACGACGGCCATGCTGGCCATGGGCGATGCCCTGGCCATCGCCTGCATGGACGTGCGCGGCTTTGGCGCACAGGATTTCGGCCGCACCCATCCCGGCGGCGCCCTGGGCCGGCGCCTGCTGCTGCGCGTCGCCGACATCATGCGGTCCGGCGCTGCAATTCCCGCCGTGGGAGAGGATGCCAGCGTCATGGAGGCGCTGCGCGAGATCTCCCGCAAGCAGCTGGGCATGACCGCTGTCCTGGACGCGCACGCCCGCCTGGCCGGCATCTTCACCGATGGCGACCTGCGGCGCCTGCTCGAGGGTGGCGCCGATGTGCGCACGGCGCGGGTGGCCGAGGTCATGACGCGCACTCCGCTCACCATAGACCCCGAGGCGCTCGCGGCACAGGCGGCGCAGACCATGGATGCGCGCCGCAAGAACCAGCTGCTCGTCGTCGACGCCCAGGGTCATCTCGTGGGCGCCCTGCACATGCATGACCTGATGGCGGCCAAGGTCATCTGATGGCCCGCATCGGCACCGCCGCCCTTGCGCGCCGCGCTTCCCGCATACGTCTGGTCGGCCTCGATGTCGATGGTGTGCTTACCGACGGGCGCCTGTACTTCGGCACGCGCGGCGAAGCGTTCAAGGCCTTTGACGTGCGTGACGGACTGGGCATACGCCAGCTGCAGGATTCGGGCATTGCCGTGGCCATCATTACCGGGCGCTCATCGCCTATCGTGAGCGCCCGCGCGCGCGACCTGGGCATCACCCATGTCCTGCAGGGCCAGCGCGACAAGCACGCCAGCTTGCTCGGGCTGCTGCGCGCCACCGGACTGACGGCGCAGGAGTGCGCCTACATGGGCGATGACTGGCCCGACCTGGGCATCCTGCAGGCCGTGGGCCTGGCGGCGACCGTTGCCGACGCGCCCGACGAGGTCAAGCAGCAGGTGCACTGGGTAGCTGCGGCCCCCGGTGGGCGCGGCGCGGTGCGCGAATTGTGCCGGCTGGTACTGCAGGCCCAGGGACGGCTGGACGGGCTGCTGCAGGCGGCGCTGGCGTCCGCCCCGGCGCCAGCGCCGATCCGCGTGGCCGCTCCTCGCGTGCGCACAAAGCCCGCCAAATCCACGACCGGAGGGCGCCGTGGGTGAACGCCTGTCGGCCTGGTTCGCCGTCGTGCTGATGTCAGTCGTGCTGGGCACCAGTTACTGGTATGCGCAGTCGCTGCGCGCGGTCGTGGAGACGGACGCCGGGCACGTGGGGGGCATCGATTTTTTCGCCGAGGGCATCGTGCTCACCGGATTTGACGCTCTGGGGCATCCCCGCTACCGGCTGTTCGCGGACCGCATGACGCACTATGGCAACAGCGATGACATCGACATGGTCAAGCCCCGTATCCTGAGCATGCGCCCCGACCAGCCCCAGGTGCAGGCCAGCGCGCTCAGCGCGCATGCCCAGAACAATGGCCAGACCGTGCAGATGCGCGGTAGCGTCGTGATTACCCGGGCCGCCACGCCCGGACAGGAGCCCCTGCGCATGGAAACCGAGGAACTGAGCGCCGTCCCCGACGAGGATCACTTCTGGGCCGATGGGCCCGTGCAGATGTTCAGTGGCCGCACGACGTTGCGCGCGCGCGGCATGGACATGGACAACGTGGCGCGCCGCATCGAGCTGCGCTCGGAGGTCGTGGGCGTGTTTCCGCGGCGGCTGGTCCCATGAGCGCGGGCCGCCTGCTGCTGGTACTGCTGGCCCTGGCGGGGCTCCTCGCGGCGCCGGCGCGCGCGGAGCGCGCCGACCGCGACAAGGAGGCCAACGTGTCGGCCGACCATTCCACGCTCGATGACCTGCATCAGGTGGAAGTGCTGACGGGTCACGTTTCCCTCATCAAGGGGACGATGCGCCTCGGCGGCGATCGCATGGAGCATCGCCAGGACGAGCGTGGCTACCAGTACTACGTCGTGACCGCGGCCCCGGGTGAACTGGCCAGCTTCCACGAGCGCCGCGATCCCGTACGCGAGGGGGTCGAATCCACGCTGGACGGGTACGCCGAGCGCATCGAATACGACGACCGCACGGAACGGGTGATCCTGTACCAGCGCGCGGTGGTCAAGCGCTTCGAGAACGATGAACTGCGCGATGAACTCAGCGGCACGCGCGTCGTCTATGACGCACGCAAGGCCAGCTACGACGTGGACGGGCGCAACGTCGACGGCACCGGCAGCCGGGTGCATTTCCGCATTGCGCCGCGCAACGCCGCTCCGGCGCCGGCGCCGGCGCCGGCTACGGCTGCCGGCCTGCAGCCCGAGCGCGGTGCCCCGCAGGTCCGGCCATGAGCGCCCAGGCGCAGGCCGTCGCACAGGCGCCGGAGGAGCCGGCCGTGGCGCCCTCCCCCCTGCCGCATTCCCAACTCGTGGTCGAGAGCCTGGCCAAGCGCTACGGCAAGCGCCAGGTGGTCAAGAACGTGTCCCTGACCGTGGAGTCGGGTACCGTGGTCGGCCTGCTCGGACCCAACGGGGCGGGCAAGACCACCTGCTTCTACATGGTCGTGGGCCTGGTTCCCCTGGATTCGGGTTCCATAACGCTCGACGGCAAATCGATCGACCACCTGCCCATACACCGGCGCGCGCGCATGGGGCTGTCCTACCTGCCCCAGGAGGCCTCGGTTTTCCGCCGCCTGAGTGTCGAGGAGAACGTGCGCGCGGTGCTGGAACTCCAGACCGACGAACGGGGCCAGGCCCTGACGCGCGCGGCCATCGACGAGCGCCTGGATGAACTTCTCGCCGACTTGCAGATTGCCGAACTGCGTACCAATCCGGCGCTCAGTCTGTCGGGGGGCGAGCGGCGCCGCGTCGAGATTGCGCGTGCCCTGGCTGCACGGCCACGCTTCATACTGCTCGATGAACCCTTCGCCGGCGTGGATCCCATCGCGGTCATCGAGATCCAGCGCATCGTGCGCTTCCTCAAGCAGCGGGGCATCGGCGTGCTGGTCACGGACCATAACGTGCGCGAGACCCTGGGCATCTGCGACCACGCCTACATCATCAATGAGGGTCAGGTACTGGCCGCCGGACGTCCGGAAGAGATTGTCGACAATCCTTCCGTCCGGCGCGTCTATCTGGGCGATCATTTCCGGATGTAGGTCCGCGATGGGTGCTGTCCGTACGAGCACGCTCCTGCGGGTGCGACCTGGGGCCGCGCGGTGAAGACCGGCGTGCACCTGCGGCTCTCGCAGCAGCTCGCGCTGACGCCCCAGCTGCAGCAGTCCATCCGCCTGCTCCAGCTCTCGACGCTCGAGCTCAACCAGGAGATCGAGCAGGCACTGCACGAAAACCCCCTGCTGGAACGCGACGACGACCCGATGGCGGCCTGCCTGCGCCTGAGCTCCGACGGCGCGGTCCTTGCGCCGGCGCCGGCGGCACCGGCCGAGGCCCCGGCGCAAGGCGAGGGCAGCGCGCCGGCTGAGGAGGGCGAGGCGGGCGGCGACGCGTATGCCGAGGAGCCCGGCGCGTGGGCGGCCGAAGGCCGGGGCGCCGGTGCCGGCAGCGGCGAAGAGCCCACGGAAGGCCCGCAGGACTGGGCCAGCATAGCCCCCAGCCTGCGCGAGCACCTGCGCGGGCAGCTGGGCACGACCCATGTGAGCGACCAGGACCGCGCGCTCATCGGCATGCTGATCGAAGCAGTCGACGAAAATGGCTATCTGGGGGTTTCGCTCGAGGAACTCCTGGAGCTGTGTGGTTCCCAGGCCGAGGTCGAGCTCGACGAGCTGCAGACTGCGCTGCGGCTGCTGCAAAGCTTTGATCCGCCCGGCGTTGCTGCGCGCTCGGTGGCCGAATGCCTGGGCCTGCAGCTTGATGCCCGCCTCGCTGCCTTGCGCCCGGGAGCAGCGGAAGAAAGGGCAGTCTTATTGTTGTCCCGCAAGATAGTGAGCGAACACTTGCCGCTGCTCGCTGCACGCGATTTCGTCCGGCTGCGTCGCCTGCTCGATACCGATGACACGTCATTGCGGGCTGCTCACCAGTGTATCCGTGGACTCCATCCCCATCCGGGCGTAGGCTTTGCCAGCACGGCACCGGACTTTGTCATTCCCGACATCCTCGTGCGGCGCGTGGCAGGGCGCTGGGTGGCTCGACTCAATCCCGACGTGATGCCGCGCCTGCGCGTGAACCAGGCGTACGCGTCCATCTTGAAGAGCGAAAGCGGCCGCACTGCCGCAAGCAGCGTACGCACCCCCAGTGACGATGCCGCCGCTGCCCCCGTCGTGGGCGTCATTCCCGCACCGCCGGGCGCCAGCCGCACCGGCGCTACCGACTGGTCCGTGCGCCTGCAGGACGCGCGCTGGCTGATCCGCAATCTGCGCCAGCGTTTCCAGACCATCGAGCGGGTCGCGCAGGCCATTGTGGAGCGCCAGAGCCGCTTCTTCACCTATGGGGCCATCGCCATGCGCCCGCTCGTGCTGCGGGAGATCGCCGCAACCCTGGGCCTGCATGAATCCACCATCTCGCGCGTCACGGCCAACAAGTACATGGCGACCCCTTTTGGGGTCTTTGAGTTGCGTTATTTCTTCGGAAGCCACGTCGCAACCGACGCGGGTGGTGAGGCCTCAAGCACGGCAATTCGGGCCCTTATCAAGCAATTCATCGATGCGGAGGCGTCAAACAATCCCTTGTCGGACAGTCGAATCGCGGAAATGCTGGGTGAACAGGGCATGGTTGTCGCGCGCCGCACGGTCGCCAAGTACCGCGAGCTGATGCAGATACCGACGGCGGCATTGCGTCGCAACATATAGGAGGTCAACACCGGCATACCCTGAATGGCACTACCCGGCACTTTGGTTGATTGACAAAGATGGCTTGATCCAGAGAAAGGGAACCGCATGAAGCTTGCAATACACGGGCACCACCTCGAGGTAACTGCTGCGCTGCGTCACTATGTGGAAGAAAAGCTCGAGCGCGTGCGCCGGCATTTCGACCAGGTGATCGACGCCGACGTCCAGCTCTCGGTTGAAAAGCTCCAGCAGAAGGCGGAAATCACGATACGCGTAAGCGGCTCGGCCCTGCACGCCGAGGCCAGTGACGCCGACCTGTACGCCGCCATAGACGGGCTCATGGACAAACTTGATCGCCAGGTCATCAAGCACAAGGACCGCGTCAAGAAGAACTTCCCGCACGCTTCCGTCAAGCATCAGCCTGCCCTCGAGGCCGACTGATTCCCCGCGCCGCGCCCCGCTGCAGGGCGGGGCGGCGCGGTTATACTGGCCGCCCACGGCACCTGGCGCCATCCGGAGTCCGGGCCGCAGGCCCACCGCTGCAATCCCGGGGTGCTGGGCGCAGATGGCACCCGCAGCACCCCCGATGCGCGCCCATGAACCGACTGTCCACGCTGCTCCCGCTGGCCAACATCCTGGTTGAGGCCGAGGCTCGGGATAAATCCGCGGCCCTGGATTGCACCGCCGCCCTTTTTGCCGCCTCCACCGACATTGCCCGCGAGCGCATCCGCGCCAGCCTGGACGCGCGCGAGGCCATGGGTTCCACGGGCCTGGGGCAGGGGGTTGCCATTCCGCATGGCCGCATACGCGGCCTGCGCCAGGCCTGCGCTGCCGTGATCCGTCTGGCGCGGCCCCTGGAGTTTGGCGCACCCGATAGCCAGCCGGTAAGCCTGCTGTTCGCGCTGCTCGTCCCCGAAAATGCCAGTCAGGAACACCTGGAACTGCTCTCCGAGCTGGCACAGATGCTGTCGGACCGTGCGCTGCGCGAGGCACTCCACACGCAACCCGATGCCGCATCCGTCCTGGCCCGTATCACGGCCTGGGCTCCGGCGGGCCGCGCCGCCTGAGCGCCGCCCAGCCCCATCAATTGAAGGCCCCGCCGTGCAGACACTGAATTCCCTGTTCGAGGAAAATGAAATCGCCCTGGGCCTGCGCTGGCTCGTGGGCGATCCGCAGAACCTGTGGCCCCTGCCGGATACGGCCGTCGAGAGCGTGCAGGCCTCCGAGCTGGTGGGGCACCTCAACCTCATACACCCGCGGCGCATACATGTGCTGGGAGCACGGGAGGTCGAGTACATCGAGGGCATGAGCGTCGTGCGGCGCAGCCATTTCACGAACGAATTGATCGAGGGGGGCCCCCTGGGTCTGATCCTCGCCGACGACCGCCAGCTGCCCGCCGAACTGCTGGGCGCCATCGCGTCCGCGCAGCTGCCGCTCTTTGCCACGGCACGCGCCTCGGCCGAGGTCATCGACGTATTGCGTATCTACCTGGCCAAGGTGCTGGCGCCGCACTGTTCCATGCATGGCGTCTTCATGGACGTACTGGGCATGGGCGTGCTGATCGCCGGCGAGTCCGGCCTGGGCAAGAGCGAGCTCGCGCTCGAGCTGATCAGCCGCGGCCACGGGCTGGTGGCCGACGATGTCGTGGACTTTGCGCGGGTTGCCCCCGATTCCGTCGAGGGGCGCTGCCCGCCGCTGCTGTCGAACCTGCTCGAAGTGCGCGGTCTGGGTCTGCTGGATATCAAGTCCATCTTTGGTGAAACGGCCGTGCGGCGCAAGATGAAGCTGCGGCTGATCGTCGAACTCATGCGCCGCAGCGCCGCTGACAGCATGGAGCGCCTGCCGCTGGCCGGTTCCATGCAGTCGGTGCTGGGGCTGGGCATCCACAAGGTGGTGATCCCGGTGGCGGCCGGCCGCAACCTGGCTGTGCTGCTTGAAGCCGCGGTACGCAATACGATCCTCAAGCTGCGGGGCATCGACACCATGGAGGAATTCCTCGACAAGCAGCGTCGCGCCATGGAAGGCTGAGCCCGCCTGCGGCTACCGGCGTCGGTGTGGACCGCCGGCCTTGCCGCTGCTGCAATACCTCCCCACTCACCGTGTACCGGAAAGGGAGGTTCCCCATGAAGAAATGCCTCGCAGTACCCGTGCTGGCCCTGCCGCTTTTTGCCATGCCTCTGGCCATGGCGGCCGAGGAAGCGCGCAAGGAAACGCACAAGTCCACCCGCCTGGGTGTGTGCAGCAAGGAGGCGCACGCAAAAGGCCTCAAGGGCGAAGAGCGGCGCAAGTACATCTCCGGCTGCATCGCCAGCGCCAAGGCCGCCAAGGCCGCGGGGCACGCCGCACCGGCGCCCTGAGCCACGCAGTGCCGCGGGGTGCGGTCGCTCGCCACCGTGCCCCGTGTTGTAATACCGCATGAGCCGCGCCCATCCCGGGGCGCGGTGCATGCCGGGCCGTCCGCCCGGCGTGCCTGCCTGGCGAGTGCACATGCGCGTAATCCTGGTCTCCGGCATGTCCGGGTCGGGCAAGTCGGTGGCGATCCGGCTGCTCGAAGACATCGGTTTTTATTGCGTCGACAACCTGCCGGCCCCCCTGCTGTCGGACCTGAGCGCGCTGCTTGCCGATACCGGCTACGCTGACCTCGCCGTCTCCATTGATGCGCGCTCCGAGGGCTCCATGGCGGCCCTGCCCGAAGTGCTTGCCAGCCTGCGCTCGGCCGGCCACGACGTGCGCGTACTCTTCCTTACGGCCTCCACGCATTCCCTGGTGCAGCGTTTCTCCGAGACGCGGCGTCGCCACCCCCTGTCGCTGCGCTTGCGTACCGGCGCACCCACGACGGAACCCGAACCCACACTCATCGAATCCATCGAACAGGAGCGCGAACTGCTCGCGCCCCTGCATGCCCTGGGCCACGTCATTGACACCAGCACCCTGCCCGCCAATACCCTGCGCCAGTGGGTGCGCACCTTTGTCGAGGGTGGGCGCAGCCGCCTCACCCTTGCCTTTGAATCCTTCGCCTTCAAAAGCGGCATCCCGGTTGCCGCAGACTTCGTCTTTGACGCACGCAACCTTCCCAATCCCTACTACGAGGCGGGCCTGCGCCCGCTCTCGGGCCTGGACGAGCCGGTAATCGAGTTCCTCGAGCGCTCACCGGCAGTCCACGGCATGGTCCAGGACATCGCCGGTTTCATTGACAAATGGTTGCCCAGCTACCTCGGAGACGGGCGCCAGTACCTTACGGTTGCCGTGGGCTGCACGGGCGGGCAGCACCGTTCCCCCTACGTCGTCGAGCGTCTCGCGGCCCGTTTTGCCGGGCACGGTCAGGTGCTCATCCGGCACCGTGGCCTACAGCGCTGAGCCATGAGCTTGCTTGCTGCCCCGGCGCTGTCCGCGCTGTGCACCGGCTTTTTGCTGGGCGCTTCCCTGCTGGTCGCCATAGGTGCGCAAAATGCCTTCGTCCTGCGCCAGGGTTTGCGGCGCGAACATGTGCTGCTGGTCGCGCTGGCCTGTTCGCTCTACGACTGGCTGCTGATGGCAGCGGGCGTCGGCGGCCTGGGCGCGGTGGTGCTGGAGCATCCCCTGATCGGCCGCTGGCTGGCGCTGGCCGGCGCACTCTTCCTGCTGCTCTACGGCCTGTTTGCGTGGCGCCGCGCGCTGTCGGGCGAAGCCATGCGGCAGCCGGATGCCGACGGCCCCCTGCCCTGGCGTGCTGTCCTGCTGCAGTCAGCGGCGTTTACTTTCCTCAACCCCCATGTCTACCTGGACACCGTCGTGCTGGTGGGTTCGGTCGGTGCGCAGCAAGCCGCAGCCGCGCAGCCGCTCTTCCTCGCAGGTGCCTGCATGGCCAGCACCCTCTGGTTTTTTGGGCTGGCCTTCGGCGCTCGCCTGCTGATTCCTCTGTTCGTGCGGCCGCTCGCCTGGCGCATTCTTGATGTCCTGATCGGCCTCATCATGTTCCTGCTCGCGGCGCTACTTGCGCGCGACGCGCTTGGCGGCAGTGCCGGCCTTTTTTGAGGACACTGACGGCGCCAAGGTCCCGTCGCGCAATTCGCGCAGCAGGCCGCGTACCGGGGCGGGCAGGGCGGCCGATTCCAGCTGCGTGAGCGCAAGCCAGCGCCGCCGGGTTTGCGCTTCCCTCCGGTCCGCCGGCGCCGGGCGCTTGCCGACCAGCTGCACGAGCTGCGGCGTATAGGCCAGCGTGTAGTGGGTGAAGCCGTGCCGGCGCCCGGCCAGCGCCTGCGGCTTTGCCGCTATGCCCAGGTCCCGCAATCCTGTACGCAGCGCCGTCGCACTGTCATATTGCGGCAGGCTGAGCAGGCCGCCCCAGATCCCGTGGGGGGGGCGCTCCTCCACCAGTACCGCCCGCCGGTGCAGGGCCAGCAGCAGGTGGGCCGTGCGTTCCGGACGCGGCGGCGCTGGTGTGCGCCCGGGAAGATCGTCAACCCGCCCCAGCGCCAGGGCCGCGCAGCTGGGGCTTACCGGGCATTGCCCGCATAAAGGGCGGCTGCGTGTGCACACGGTGGCACCCAGGTCCATGATGGCCTGGGTATAGGTGCCCATCTGTCCGGCATCCGGTAGCGCCGCGCGCGCCCGCTCCCATAGCTGCGCCAGCACAGCGGGGCTCTTGAGTTCCCCCTCTATGGCATGCTGCCGTGCCAGCACGCGCTTGACGTTGGCATCGAGTATCGCGACGCGCTCGGCATAACAGAACGCGGCAATGGCGGCAGCGGTCGAGGGGCCGATACCCGGCAGTTGCTCGAGCTGGGCCGCGGTCTGCGGAAAGCGCCCGCCGTGCTCGGTCATCAGCTTCTTGGCACAGGCGTGCGCCTGACGCGCGCGCGCGTAGTAGCCCAGTCCCGCCCAGCGCTCCAGGACGTGTTCCAGGGGCGCGCTGGCAAGGGCGGCGAGCTCGGGGAAGCGGGCAAGGAAGCGTTCGAAGTACGGGATGACCGTCGCTACCTGCGTCTGCTGCAGCATGATCTCACTGAGCCAAACCCGGTAGGGGTCACGCGTGCCCTGCCAGGGGAGTCCGTGGCGCCCGCAGCGGGCCTGCCAGGAAACCAGGGCCTGGGCAAAATCCGGTGCCGGCTGCCCAACCGGTAGCGGCACCGCCGGCGCAGGCAAGGCGCGCACGGGCGCGCTCAGTGCCCGAGGACCAGGGCGCCGCCCGGCGTGCCGCCATCCTCGGCGGGGTCCGCGGCTTCGCCCGCCAGGGGGCGACCCTGCCCGTCCGTTGCCGGCAGGCGCAGCCGCTCGCCATGGCGCTTGAGTTCCCCCAGCTGGTTCTGCACGGCCTGCAGGGCATCCTCGAGCTGGCCGATGCGCTCCTCCAGGGATCCTTGCGCATCGCGGATGCGGCCCACCGAATCCGTGCGCTTCTTGAGCTGCTGGCGCTGCTCGCGGATCTGCGACTCGAGCGGCGGCAGCAGGGAGCGTACCCAGGCCTCGGCGTCGCGCTCGGCCGCCGCGAATATGGAGCGCGACTTGACGACCACGGTGTCGAAGAAGCGCTCGATCAGCGACCACTTGTCGCGCGTGAGCAGGGCTATGGTGCCGAAGTGATTGCGGTAGGCCTCTTCCAGCCGGTCAACTTCCGCAACGTAGGTGTCCAGGGTGAAGCTCATCGGGGGGGGCAGGGTCCAGCCGACCTGCTCGGCAAACTGGCGCTGCACCGCGATCATCATCTTCTCGATCTCGGCCATGGCCGCGCTTGATTTGCGCAGCAGCGCACGCAGCTGCGCGAAATAGTCGCGTGCAATCCCCATGAATTGCGGCGTCAGGCGCGTCTTGCGCAACTGCTCGCGCGTTTCCAGGACGCAGCCGCGCAGGGCATCGAGGCGCACCGGGCCGTAGGCGTCCTCGGCCAGGCGGTTGAGCACCGAGCGCGTTGCCAGGATGCGCCGCACGTTTTCCTCGAACTCGTCCTGTTCCGCGCGCGCGCGCTGGAGCATGCGCTCCACCGAGCTCTGGTTTTTCCCCTGCAGCGCACGCAGTTCATAGAGCTGTTCGACCAGGCCGCGTTCGCGCGAGTTCAGCGTCTGGCGCACCTCGGCCACGACCCGCTCCACCGTTGCCACCGTCTGGCGCCGTACCAGGTCGCGCCGGGCCGGCACCAGCAGGTCCACCAGGGCCGCCTCCAGGGCCGGGATCCGGCTGCGTGCCAGGAGCTCGGCATCCTGCGTGACCTTGGCGGCCAGGCCCTTCTGGGCCGACACGGGAAAGACGCGCGCCGAGTCGATGTGCAGGGTCTCGGCAACGCTGCTCACCTGGCGGGAGACTTCCGCCTCGATCTCCGCCGTGGTCTTGAGCTGGTCCCAGAGGCCGTCGATCTTGTTCAGGATAGCCAGGTGATTGCCGTTGCGCGACTCGTTGCCGACGATGTGCCGCCACACCGCCAGGTCGCTGCGGGTGACCCCGGTGTCCGCGGCCAGCACGAACAGCACGGCATGCGCGCTGGGCACCAGCGACATCGTGAGTTCGGGTTCCGTGCCGATGGCGTTCAGGCCCGGCGTGTCGATGATGACGAGGCCATCGCGCAGCAGCGGATGCGGAAAATTGATGACCGCATGGCGCCAGCGCGAGATTTCCATCATGCCGTTTTCGTCGATCACCGACGACAAGTCGGGATCGGCCGGGTCATGCAGGCCGTAGATGCGTGCCTCTTCGGCCGAAACCCGCATGGTCTCTGCCACGAGCTTGAACGCCTCGAGCATGCCTTCGGTCGAATCGGTGTTGAGGGGGAAGATGCGCCACTCGACGGCCGAACGTTTGAAGTCGCTGGTATTGCCGATGCGTGCGCGCGTTTCAATGGGCAGCGCACGTATGCAGGGAGGGAGCGTCTCGTCGTACATCAGTTCCGTGGGGCACATGGTCGTGCGCCCCGCGGCCGAGGGCAGGATGCGCCGGCCGTAATCGGCGAAGAAGATGGCGTTGATCAGTTCGGATTTGCCGCGCGAGAACTCGGCCACGAAGGCGATCACGAGCTTGTCGCCGCTCAGGCGGTCGCGCGCGAGGTCCAGGCGGCGCGCGGCTTCTTCGTCGAGCAGCTCCGCGGCGATCAGCCAGCGGCGCAGCTTGTCGATCGAGGTGGCCAGCGCGTCACGCCAGGCGCCAAGGTGGTGGAAGCTGGATACAAGCTCGGACATGGGTGGTCGGGCATTGCCGGTCCGGGTCCCGCGTGGCTGCCGTCAGCGCGGCGCCACGGGCGGGGCCCGTCCGCGCAAGGCGTGGGCAAAGGGCACAGCGCCCACACTAGCACAGGGTCCGCGCACCCTGACGCGCAGGAATGCGGGGTGATAGCCGCACTCGTCGGGCTCTGTATCCAGCCGCCCCGCCCTTCAGCGCCGCTGGCAGCGCGGGCAGTAGTAGGTCGCGCGCTGACCCTGTACCAGGCGGCGTATGGGCGCCAGGCAGCGCGGGCACGGCAGCCCTTCGCGGCCATAGGCTCGGGCGAATTCGGTGTAGCGGCCGGCAACTCCGTGGACGCTGCTGAAGTCCCGCAGCGTAGAGCCGCCCACCTCGATGGCCATGGCAAGGATCTCGCGTATGGCCGCTGCCAGGCGCTCGTAACGCACCCGCCCGATGCGCCCGGCGGGCGTCAGCGGGTGGATGCGCGCCGAATACAGGCTCTCGGCGGCGTAGATGTTGCCGACGCCGACGACGGCGGTGCCGGCCAGCAGCAGTTGCTTGATGGGCATCTGGCGGCCACGCGTGGCCGCCACGAGCCAGGCACCATCAAAGCGCGGATCGAAAGGTTCGATGCCCAGGTCTGCCAGCAGTGGGTGCGCGAGGATGTCCCCGTCTGCATGGGCGTGCCACAGCAGCGCGCCAAAGCGCCGGGGATCGTTCAGGCGCGCAAGCGCGCCATCGCACAGTACCTCCACGTGGTCATGCAGCGCCCGGCCCGGCACGGCGCCGGACTCATGGATGCGCCAGGCACCCGACATGCCCAGGTGCGAGATCAGCACGCCCTCGGGCAGGTGCCAGAGCAGGTACTTGCCGCGCCGGGCTATGCGCGTGATGGTCTGACCCTGCAGCAGTAAGGGCAGCTGGCGCGGTATGGGCCAGCGCAGGCGATGTTCGTGCACCCGGACCGACTCGATCCGGCAGCCCTCGAAGCGCTGGCCCAGGGCGCGCGCGGTTACCTCGACTTCGGGTAATTCTGGCATGCGTATCCGCAGGGAAGGAACGGGGAATCGGCGGGATATTCCCGGCCATTTGCGCGGGCACGGCCCGCCCGCAGGGAGGGATAATATGATGGTCCGCACCCAACCCCATGGCCCTCCCGGCCTGCCCCGATGCCCCTGACCTCCGGTTCTGCCCATTCCCAGCGCGATTCCTTGCGCGCGCTGCCACGCCGAGCGGGCCTGCTCGGGCTGGCCTGCCTGCTATCCACGCTGGCCGCCTGTGCCGATCTGGCCCCTGTGACGCAGCCGCCCCTGGTGCTAGAAGAAACTGCCGCGAACCCCGCGCCGGGAACTCCGCAGGCCGCGCAGCCCGGCGCAAGCCCGGCCTCCCAGAACCTGCCCGCTGTGGACCTGAGCGGCGAATTGCTGTTCCGCCTCATGATCGCCGAGATCGCGGTGCAGCGTGGCGAGCCCGGCACGGCCTACAACGAGCTCATGCGCGTTGCCCGCCTTACCAGCGACCCCCGCATTGCCCGCCGCGCCACCGAGGTGGCCATCGGCGCGCGCGCCTTGCCGCAGGCGCTGGAGGCGGCCGAACTCTGGAACCGTACGGCCCCGTCCGACCCGGAGGCCGGCCAGTCGTATTCTTCCCTGCTCGTGGCCAATGGCCGTTATGCGGCCGCGCGTCCCCTGCTGGAGCGCCAGATTGCCGAGGCGCCCAACGCGCTGGAAATCCTGGACCGGCTGCAGCGCGTGCTGGCGCGCGCGCCGGAGCCGGCGCAGGGGTATGCCCTGCTGGAGGCGCTGGCCCAGCCCTATACCGGTGCGCCCGACAGCGCCTTCGAGGCGCACCTGATCGTGGCCCGTGGCGCCCATGCCGTAGGCCGGCGCGCTGATGCGGTGAGCCACGCGCGCGCAGCGCTGCTCCTGCGCCCCGACTCCGAGGCGGCGGTCATCGCCGTTGCGCAACTGCTGTCCGATGGCGGCACCCGTTCCGGGACCGACAACGTCGAGGCGCTCAACATCCTGTCGGGTTTCGTCCGTTCGCATCCGGCGTCCCCGGACGCGCGCCTGCTCTACGCCCGCGTGCTGGTGGGCGAAGGGCGCCTGGGCGAGGCCCGCTCGCAGTTCGAGGACCTGCTGCGCCAGTCCCCGCAGAACCCGGATCCGCTCTTTGCCCTGGGCGTGCTCGCGCTCGAGTCCGAGTCTTACGGGCAGGCCCGCGGCTACTTCGAGCGCTACCTGGCCGCCGTCGTGCCCGCCGGTGATCGCGACCTGGACCTCGTCTACCTGAACATGGCGCGCGTTGCCGAAGGGGAGCGGCACTTCGAGGAGTCCCTCGACTGGCTGCGCAAGGTCCAGGGCGCTGACCAGCGCGAAGTGGCGCTGGAGCGCCAGGCCGCGGTTCTGGGCCGACTGAACCGGGTGGACGAGGCGATGGCGCTGCTTGAGCCGGCGGCGTCCAGTTCGGCGCAGGAGCGCGTGCAGCGCACCCTGGCGCAGGGCCAGCTGCTGCGCGATGCGCATCGTTACCAGGCATCCTTCGACCTGCTGGAAAAGAGCCTGCAGTCCGTTCCCGAAGACACGGGCCTGCTCTATGAGGCCGCCATGAGTGCCGAACGCCTCGATCGGGTCGACGTCATGGAAGAGCACCTGCGCCACCTGCTCCGGCTGCGCCCCGATTACGCCCATGCCTATAACGCGCTCGGGTATTCGCTGGCGGATCGCAATATTCGCCTGCAGGAGGCCTACCAGCTCATCGACCACGCGCTGCGCCTGGCCCCGGATGACGGCTTCATCGTCGATTCCATGGGCTGGGTGCAGTTCCGCATGGGCAACCTGGTGGCCGCACGCGAGACGCTCACACGGGCCTTTCAGCTCAAGGCCGACCCGGACGTTGCCGCTCACCTCGGGGAAGTCCTCTGGGCGTCCGGCGACCACAGCGGCGCACGGGAACTCCTGCTCAATGCACGCAAGCGCGACGGCGACAGCGAAACCCTGCGCGAGACGCTGCGGCGCCTGCAGATCCAGCCTTGAACCGCTTGTTTCGCGCGCCGGCGGCCGCCGCGCCCCGCAGGGCGTTCCGGATGCTGGCGCTGGGCGCGCTTTTTCTGGCCGCCTGCACGAATCTGCCGCCGCCGCCTGTCGCGGGCAGTCATTTTGCCGGCCGGTTTTCCCTGTCCCTGGGCCCTGGCCTGGCGGCGGATTCGCCCACCCCGCCGGCCGGGGGCCCCTGGACCGGCCGCTTTGCCCTGCAGCTGGACGGGGAGGCCATGACCCTGGATCTGTCCACGTCGCTGGGCGCAACGATTGCCCGCTTTGAAACCGATGCGCGGGAGGCGCGCCTGCTGGTCCCCGAGGGGGGCCGCGTACGCGTGGAGCGCGGCGCCGACGCGCAGGCGCTGTCCGAGCGGGTGCTGGGCTGGTCCCTGCCGCTGGCGGGCCTGCCCGACTGGATCCAGGGCCATCCTTCGGTGAGCCGCCCGCACACGGCCTTGTCCGGTGAGGAGCCGGGGCTGGGTTTTGAGCAGGACGGCTGGCAGGTTCGTGTCGCCCCGCCGCCCGCCCGGCGCCTGCAGATGAACCGGCCAGCCCTGCCGGGCCTGCCGGCCGTGGCCCTGCGCGTGGTTCTCGACGAGCCCGGCCCATGAAACCCGCGCGCCGCTTTCTGGGCGTTCCGGCGCCGGCCAAGATCAACCTGTTCCTGCATGTGGTGGGACGGCGCTCGGATGGTTACCACGAGATCCAGTCGGCCTTTGTCCCGATTGACCTCTACGACACGCTGGATTTCACGGCGCGCGACGACGGGCAGGTGGTGCGCGAGGGCGACCTTACCGGCCCCGCGGAGGCGGACCTGGCGGTGCGGGCGGCGCGCTTGCTCCAGGCGCAGGCGGGGGGGCGGGTGCCGGGTGTTACGCTGGTCGTGCGCAAGCGTATTCCCGTGGGCGCCGGCCTGGGAGGGGGCTCCTCGGACGCAGCCACCACCCTGCTGGCCCTCAACCGGCTCTGGGACCTGGGTCTGCAACGCGCGCAGCTGGCCGCCATGGGTCTGCAGCTCGGTGCGGACGTACCGTTCTTTCTGGGGTCCGGGCCGGCCTTCGTGGAGGGGATCGGCGAGCGCTGCACCCCACTGGCGCTGCCCCCTGTGCAGGCGGTCCTGGTTTACCCGCAAGCCGCTGTTTCAACGGCGGAAATCTTCGCCGACACGAAATTGACACGCGACCATAAACCAACGACAATCGCAGGCTTTTCTGCGGCTGTGCGCGCGCAGAATTCCTGGCTTGCGGGCGGGCCCTGCGCTGAGGCTGCGCTGGGAGGCTGGTGCAACGACCTGGAGCCGGTGGTGCGTCGGCGCAGTGCCCCCGTGGCGGCCGCGCTGCGCCTGCTGGGCACAGAGGGCCCGGCGCGCATGAGCGGTTCGGGTTCGGCGGTTTTCAGCCTTTGCCCATCGGCTGGCATTGCGCAGGAACGGCTGATCCGGCTGCGCGCCCGGATGCCGGCGGGCTGGCAGGCCTGGGCGGTGAGTGGCCTGGAGGAGCATCCGCTGGGCCTGTGGTAGGACCTGGCCGGCGCCCTGGGGCGCGGGCTGGCGCGGTGTGGTACGGAATGAAAGATATCGGGTGCGCCAGAGGCGCCCGGTTGAGCGGTTTTGCAGGTCTCGTGCTGGGGAGTCGCCAAGCTGGTTAAGGCAGCGGATTTTGATTCCGCCATTCGAGGGTTCGAATCCTTCCTCCCCAGCCAATTTTTTGCAGCACAGTTGCATCAGTACACCGGCGCCCGGTCCCCGGTCGCCCCGGTCGCCCCGGCCGGTTGGGCCGGCACCAGAGTCGGCGCCGCCGGCAGCCACGACGTTTCACGATTCAGATACTAGGACGCAGCCATGTCGGCACTGGTGCCAGACAACCTGATGGTGTTCTCGGGCAATGCGAATCCGCGGCTTGCGCAGGCGGTCGTCCAGCACCTGAACATCCCGCTGGGCCGCGCCGTCGTTTCGCGCTTCTCCGACGGCGAGATCATGGCGGAGATCAACGAGAACGTGCGCGGCAAGGATGTCTTCGTCCTGCAGCCCACCTGCGCGCCCACCAACGACAACCTGATGGAACTCGTGATCATGGTCGATGCGCTCAAACGCGCGTCGGCGGGTCGCATCACCGCGGCGATTCCCTATTTCGGATACGCCCGCCAGGACCGGCGCCCGCGTTCGGCGCGTGTGGCCATCAGCGCCAAGGTGGTGGCCAACATCCTGCAGGTTGCCGGCGTGAACCGCGTGCTCGTCATGGACCTGCACGCGGACCAGATCCAGGGTTTTTTCGATATCCCCGTCGACAACGTCTACGCCAGTCCCATCCTGCTGGGCGACCTGTGGAAGCACAACCACCACAAGCTCGTGGTCGTGTCGCCCGACATCGGCGGCGTGGTGCGCGCCCGCGCGCTTGCCAAGCGCATGGACTCGGAGCTGGCGATCATCGACAAGCGCCGGCCGCGTCCCAACGTTGCCGAGGTCATGAACATCATCGGCGAGGTGCAGGGCCGCACCTGCGTGATCATGGACGACATGATCGACACCGCCAACACGCTGTGCCAGGCCGCGGCCGCCCTGCGCGAGGCCGGTGCGCTCAAGGTGCTCGCGTACTGTACCCATCCGGTCCTGTCCGGCCGTGCGATCACGCGCATCATGGAGTCGGTGCTCGACGAGATCGTCGTCACCGACACGATCCCCCTGGGCCCCGAAGCGGCGGCCTGCCCCAAGATCCGCCAGCTCTCCTGCGCGGCCCTGCTGGGAGAAACGATTTCGCGCATTGCGCGCGGAGACTCGGTGAGTTCGCTGTTCATCGAGTAGCAGCAAAACGCCCGGCACGATTGGTCGCGGTCGGCGGGGCGTGCAGTAAAGGGTTTTTTTGCAATCGAACATGCCCGCGGCAACGAGCGGCGGCGCATCAAACGCTGGATTGGAGTGGTACATGAAGGTCATCGCCAACAAACGCAGTACGCAAGGCACTGGTGCGAGCCGCCGCCTGCGTCACCAGGGCAAGGTTCCCGGAATCATCTACGGCGCAGGCGCCGAACCGGTGAACATCGAGCTCGATCACAACCCGCTGTTTCACGCGCTGCGCAAGGAGAAGTTTCACGCCTCGATCCTCGATCTCGAGCTCGACGGCGCGGGCGAGCGCGTGCTGCTGCGGGATTTCCAGATGCATCCCTACCGTCCCATCGTGCTGCATATCGACTTCCAGCGCGTCGCCGAGGACAAGGCCATCCATATCCGCGTTCCGCTGCACTTCGTCGGTGCCGAGAACTCGCCGGCCGTCAAGGTGTCGGCAGCCATCATCGGTCACGTGGTATCGGACGTCGAGGTGGCCTGCCTGCCGCGCAACCTGCCCGAGTTCATTGAAGTGGACCTCTCCGGCCTTACGGCGCAGCAGACGCTGCACGTCTCTGACCTCAAGCTGCCCGAGGGCCTGAGCGCCGTGCTGCGCGGCAAGGAAGACCCGGTCGTGGTGACGGTAACCGTGCCTGGCGCACAGCAGGAAGAGGCCGCTCCGGCCGCCGATGCCGCGGCACCCGCAGCGGGCGCCAAGGCCGCGCCGGCAGCGGGTGGCAAGGCAGCCCCGGCCGGCAAGGCCGCTCCCGCCGCCGCCCCGGCTGCCAAGGCTCCGGCTGCCAAGAAGAAGTAAGCACTACGGCCCCTGCCCCGGTAAGACCTCCCGGGCCGCGTTGCGGCCCGGGCTTCCCTCCGGGGCGGTCCTCATCAACGCCGCCCTACCGGCCTGCCGGCACGGCGGCTTCGCGCCCACCGGCGGCCAGCCGGGAAGCGAGGGACCAGGAAAGCGCAGCTCGTGGCCACGTCCAGACCGGAATCCCCAGGTATACGCATGATCGTCGGGCTCGGCAATGTGGGCGCCGAGTACGAGCGTACGCGCCACAACGCCGGCTTCTGGTTTGTGGATGCCCTGGCTTCCGCCCGGGGCGGCAGTTTCCGTACCGAGAAAAAATTCTCCGGGCAGCTTGCGCGCGTCAGCGTGGCGGGCACTGAGCTGTGGCTGCTCAAGCCCAATACCTACATGAACCTTTCCGGCCAGGCCGTTGTGTCGTTGGCCCTTTTCTATCGGCTGCTGCCCGACCAGATCCTGGTCGTGCACGACGAGCTCGACCTCGCCCCCGGTGACGTCCGTCTGAAGCTGGGTGGCGGGGTTGCCGGTCACAATGGCCTCAAGGACATTCGTGCGCGGCTATCCTCGGCGGAGTTCTGGCGTCTGCGTCTGGGCATCGGCCACCCCCGCAGCCTGGGGCTGCAGCAGGACGTTGCCAACTTTGTCCTGCAGTCGCCGCGCCGCGAGGAAGCCGCCGCCATCGATGCGGCGATGCTGCGCGCGCAGGACGTCATTGCCCTGACCGTCGACGGCCAGTTTGCGCAGGCCATGACGCGCCTGCACACGGTGATCGCAACGCCTTCCGGGGCCGCGGGGGCGCGGCCATGAAGGACACGCTCCTCGCCGTGGGGCGTGCGGCTGCCGAGCTGGCTCGCAGTGCGGCTGTGCGCCTTCTGGGGCGAATCATGCTGCCGGTTGCGGCAGACCTGCGGACCGCCTTTGCCAGCCTGCTCTTTCTGGCGCCCGCGCCTGCGGCCGACGGCGCTGACCCTGCGGACAGCGCGGGTCATGCGGACAGCGCGGGTCATGCGGACAGCGCGAGCGGCACCGGTAGCACAGGAGATACCGGCAGCACGGGCGCGCTGGCCGCACTGGCCGTGATCGCGCTGCTACCCGGCCTGGCCTATGACCTTTATGCGGTCGGCCTCAAACAGGGGCATCTGGAACTGTCCGCCCTGCCGGCCCTGAGCTTCTGGATCCCGGCCGCCCTGCTGGGGGCAGGAATCTGCGCGCAGCTGGCTGCCCGATCCGTCCTGTCCCTGGCGCGACTGGCATTTGCCCTGGTGTTCTGGGCCAGCGTGCTCGCAGTCCTGCTGGCGGTCGCGGCCGACCTGTCCCCCGCCCTTGACCGCTGGTACGCCCCGCTGTCCTGGCTCCCGCTCGCCTGGATCGCCCTGGCCTACGGGCGCCGTGTGCTGCACGCGCGGCCGGGCCTGGGTCGTGTCCGGCGCAGCGCCCTTGCGCTCGTGGCCGTGCTGTCGCTGGTGCTGCCGCAGGCCGTGGTGGATGCCGGCGCACGCCTCTGGACCGCACCCGTTGCGGGAGAACCGGCGACGGGCCAGGGACCCGGCGCGCCCCAGGCGGAGCAGACTCTCTATGGGCAGATGGACCTGCTCGAAGACGCGCTCGATGCGGTTGAACCCGGGCAGGCCGGGGTTACCGAGCTATTCACGCTGAGCTTTGGGGGCGATGGCAGCCAGGACGTATTTCTCAACGAGGCGACGGGGGCGGATGCCGTCCTGGCCGAGGCCTTCGACAGCGAATCGCACAGTCTCGTGCTGGCCAACAGCCTGGCGCGACCCCAGGAGCGCCCGTTTGCCACGGCCAGCGCATTGCAGCGCGCGCTGGCGACCATGGCCGAGCGCATGAATCCCGACGAGGACGTGCTCGCCCTGTTCCTTAGCTCCCACGGCACGCCCGACCATCATCTGGTGGTATCCCTGCCCCCCTACCAGTTCGAGGATCTCACCCCGGAAGCGCTGCATGAACTGATCGAGGCCTCGGGCATACGGTATCGGGTCATCATCATTTCCGCCTGCTATGCCGGTGGGTTCATCGAGGCCCTGGCCGGACCCGACACCATGGTCATAACGGCGTCAGCCGCCGACCGCACGTCGTTTGGCTGCCGTGATGGTGCGCAATGGACCGACTTCGGACAGGCCTATTTTTCCGAGGCGCTGCGCCAGACGGCGTCCTTCGAGGGCGCCTTTCGCGTGGCCAGTCGCCGCATCGCCGAGCGCGAGGCGCGCGAGGGCCTGGAGCCGTCGCTGCCGCAGATTTCCGTGGGCGCCGGCATTCGCAACCAGCTGCAGCGCCTGGAAACGCGGCGCGGCGGCAGAATCCTGTTCGCCGGCACGGCGGGCGTTCAACCATCAGCAGGGAAAGCGGGGCAGCACCATGGCAGTTAAATGCGGGATCGTCGGTTTGCCAAACGTCGGGAAATCGACACTCTTCAACGCCCTTACCAAGGCCGGCATCGCTGCCGAGAACTATCCGTTTTGCACGATCGAGCCCAATGTGGGCATCGTGGAGGTCCCGGATCCGCGCCTGCGGGCGCTGGCGCAGATCGTCGTGCCCCAGCGCGTGCTGCCGGCCACCTGCGAATTCGTCGATATTGCCGGCCTCGTTGCGGGCGCCAGCAAGGGCGAAGGCCTGGGCAACCAGTTCCTGGCCAATATCCGCGAATGCGATGCCATCGCGCACATCGTGCGCTGCTTCGACGACCCCAACATCATCCACGTCAACGGGCGCGTGGATCCCGTCAGCGACATTGACGTTATCGATACCGAACTGGCACTGGCCGACATGCAGACGGTGGAAAAGCAGCTGCATCGCTACGCCAAGGTCGCGCGCAGCGCCGGCATGAGCGACGAGAAGAAGGAGGCGATGCGTCTGGTCGCGGTACTGGAGAAGCTGCAGCCGGCGCTGGACCAGGCGCGGCCCGCGCGTTCGGTCGACCTCTCGCCGGAGGAGCGGGCGGCTCTGCGTCCGCTTTTCCTGCTCACCATGAAACCCACGCTCTACGTGGCCAACGTGGAAGACCACGGCTTTACCGATAATCCCCTGCTTGATGCCGTGCGCGAGCGCGCGGCCCGCGAGAACGCGCAGGTCGTCGCCGTCTGCGCCCGCATGGAGGCGGAGATCGCCGATCTCTCCGACGAGGACAAGGCGGTTTTCCTGCAGGACATGGGCATGGAAGAGCCCGGCCTCGACCGCGTCATCCGTGCCGCCTACGCGATCCTGGGCCTGCAGACCTACTTCACGGCCGGCGTCAAGGAAGTGCGCGCCTGGACGGTGGCTACGGGTTCGACCGCCCCGCAGGCCGCCGCGGTGATCCATACCGACTTCGAGAAGGGCTTCATCCGCGCCGAGACCATCGCCTACGACGACTTCATCCGCTGCAAGGGCGAGCAGGGCGCCAAGGAAGCCGGCAAGATGCGCCTGGAAGGCAAGGATTACATCGTCAAGGACGGCGACGTCCTGCACTTTCGCTTCAACGTCTGAGCGTTGGCGGCACCACAGGGTGCAGGAGGGGTGCCATCGAAGCAGCGCGCGAGGTTTCAACGCGCCAGATCTTCCGGGGTTTCCTGGAAATCGGGCTCTCCGGGTTTGGCGGCGTGCTGCCCTGGGCACGCCGGCTCGTCGTCGAGCGACGCGGCTGGCTGTCGCCGGCCGAGTTCAACGGCCTGCTGGGCCTGTGCCAGTTCATGCCCGGCCCCAACGTGGCCAACCTGTCGGTTGTGCTGGGCGCGCGCTTTCAAGGCTGGCGCGGCTCCCTGGCCGCGCTGGCCGGTCTTTTTGCCCTGCCGGTGCTCATCGTGCTGCTGCTGGGCATGCTGTATGGGCACTACGGCCAGCTGCCACAAGTCCACGCCATGCTGCGCGGCATGGCAGCCGTAGCCATAGGTCTCACGTTTGCCACCGGACTCAAGATGGCGCGCGAGCTGCGCGGCCAGCCCGCGCAGATACTGCTGGCCCTGTCCGCCTTCGCCGCGATTGCCGAGTTCCGCCTGCCCCTGGCGGCCGTCCTCTTTGTGCTGGCGCCCCTGGGCATTGCCCTGGCCGCCCTGCGGGACCGGCGATGAGTGCGCTGCTCGAACTCGCGCTGCAGTTTGGCCTGCTGTCGCTCATGGCTTTTGGCGGTGTCATCACCGTGCTGCCGCTCATGCAGCAGGTCGTCGTCTCCGAGCAGCACTGGATGAGCGCGCAGACCTTTCTCGAACTGTATGCCATCGCACAGGCGGCGCCCGGTCCCAACATCCTTGTCGTGACGCTCATCGGCTGGCAGGTCGCGGGCCTGGGCGGCGCGCTGGTGGCCACCATCGCGGTATGCCTGCCCTCGAGCCTCCTGATGTTCGCCCTGGAGCAGGTCTGGACGCGCGTGGGCGAGCACTGGCTGGCGCGCGCGGTGCGCGCGGGCATTGCGCCGCTGGCAGTCGGTCTGGTGCTGGCGGGCGCGACTCTCGTGGCGCGCAGCATGGACACAGACTGGCGCCTGCTGGCGCTCAGTGCAGCCGCGGTAGCCTTCGCCCTGCTCGTTCCGCGCAACCCCTTGTGGATGATCGCGGGCGGGGCCCTGCTGGGCCTGGCGGGTCTGGTCTAGCGGCCCTTGACGGTGCGCGAGCGCGCCTCCACGATGGCCGTGATGGACTGGGCTTGGGCCGGGTCGCTGCCGCTGAACTGCGCGCCGATCCGGTACATGCGTTTTTCCAGCACGCAGCTTTGCACCTGGATCAGGGGCGCCGCGGCCAGCGAGCGGGTCCCGTCGAGCACGGAAAACGACAGCCGCGCCATGGCACCGATCGCAATGGCGTAGTCGGACAGGAAGGACACCCCCGCCTCGGAGATATCGATCAGGCGCACGCCCAGCGATTGCGGCGGGTCACCCGCCTCCAGGGTCGCACGACCACTCAGGTTGTACCGCAGTTGTCCGCGATGGGTGCTCATACGGGGGGTTCAGCGCAGGGAGGGCCACGGGTCCGGGGGCATCGCCGGGGCTCCGACGACACTTGATATTACCAAGTCCCCTCGCTGGCGCGGCAAACCCTAGGCGGCCTGGGGCGACTCGCGGGAGGGGTGCTTCCTGCGCGGGGCGGCCGCAGCACCCGACGGCGTGCTCTCCGGGCTACCCAGCACCTGGGCAATACGTTCGCGCTGCTCCTGGCGTCCGCCCTGCGCGTGCAGCAGGGCGTTGCGCTCCGTCGAGCTGCCGTGCGACTTGTACACCCCGCAGCCCAGCAGCAGGTCGGCTCCCACCTGCTCGACATAGGAGCTCTTCTGGTCCACCGCACCGGTTTGCGGATTGACGAAACGATAGTCGACCCAGCCGGCGCCCACCTCGGTCTGCGCGAAGGCATCCTTGACCAGCTTGTCCCCGTCGACGCCCGGTGTCGCGCGCAGCGCGGTGCCCACTTTGTCCGGCTTGCCCGCAAAGGCCCGGTAATAGCCCTGGCGATCAAAGGCAAAGACGTACATGTCGCGGTCGGCAAACTCCTTGCCCTGCCGCGTAATCTCCTGCAGCGCCGCCGCACCCCGCGTCCGGTAAAGCGCAACCGCTTTTTGCACGAGGACCACGGCCTCGTCGGCGCTGCCCTGCCGCAGGTGGAACTGCGCAACCGCGCTGCTCAGTTCGGAGGCGCGCTTGCTCAGGTGGGAAGAGCTGCGGAAGGCGGAATCGACCATCTGTGCATTCTTCTGGGTCAGTTCGCCCATGTGCTGCACGGCCTGCGTGATCTGGGCCAGCCCCTCGCCCTGTTCGCGCGCGCTCGCCGAGATCAGGCGCACGTCATCCGCGAGCTCACGTATCCCCCCCACGATCTGGGTGAAGGTTTCGTGGGCGTGGTCGATCTGGGCAGCGCCTTTTTCGACGTTTTCCACGGACGTGACGATCAGGCTCTTGATCTGGCGCGCCGATTCCGAGCTGCGCTGCGCCAGGGCTCGCACTTCGGTCGCTACGACGGCAAAACCCCGCCCCTGATCGCCCGCGCGCGCCGCTTCCACGGCCGCATTGAGCGCCAGGATGTTGGTCTGGAACGCGATCGCCTCGATCGCGCTGATGATCTCGTGCATCTGCTGGGAACTGGCCTGGATGTTGCGCGTCGACTGCACGGCGGCGGCGATGAGTTCACCGCCGCGTTCCGCCGTTTCGCGCACTTTGGCCGCCATCTGGTCGACCTGTTGCGAGCGCTGCGCGCTGCCCTGCACGCCCTGGCTCATTTCCTGGATGCTCGCCGTCGTCTGTTCCAGGCTGGCGGCCTGCGACTCGGTGCGCTGGGCCAGTTGTTGCGTATCCGCCGCCAGCTGCAGACCGGCCTGGGCCACCATGCTCGAATTGCTGCGGATGTTGGACACCATTTCCGAGAGCTGCCCCGTCATGCGTTCCAGGGATTCGGCGACGGGGTAGAGTTCATCGGTGGCACGCAGGCGAATCATGGGGGCAAAATCGCCGGCGGAGAGCTGGGTCACGGAGGTCTGCAGTACGCGTATGGCATTGAAGGACGTGCGCAGGAAGGCGTACGCAAGGTAGGGCCCGACCAGTATGGCGCCGCCCCCCAGCACCAGGGTGAGGATCCAGTTCATCCGCGTCTGCTCTGTTCTTGCCTCGAGCAGGCCTTGCGCCTGAACAGCCGCCGCCTTGCCAAAATGCACCGCCGCGTCGATGGCCAGTGTTCCTTCGCGAAAATAGCCTACGGGATCGGCGTCGACCAGCGTGTCGGCAGCCACCGCGCTGCCGGCGCGCGCGGCGAATCCCCGTGAGCGCATGAGGGCCGCGTCCAGGCCCTCCGGAATCGGGGCGTGGAGGCGTCCCAGCGCCTGCGTGGCCCGTTCCACGGCATCGACCGTGCTGGCAAGCAGGGCGGCATCGGCATGGAGGCGATTGCGGTCCGCTTCGTTGGAGCGGCCCAGGCGCAGCAAGCTGGCGCCTTTGCCGCGCAGGCGGCCCAGGGATTCCGTCCAGGGCAGCAGCTCGCTCACGGAGATGGCCAGAAGACCGCCCACCTGAGGGTCCGGGTCCCGTTGCAGGCCGGTGGCCTCATCGGCGCGCAGCAACCAGTGCCGGGTGGCGTCGACCAGCTCGGTATGCAGGCGGAAATTGGCGGCAATATCCAGTGGAATATGGCCCGCGGCCACGTCCTCGAGCGCGCGGCGCGTCGGTTCCCAGTCCGCGGCAAGTGCGTACTCGGGGTGGGAGTCGATTTCCTGTTGGAGTTTGGTGAGTGCTTCCGACAATTCCGTGCGGGTCTGGGTGATTTGCGCGTCGAGCGAGGTCTCGCCGGCCAGTGCCAGACTCGTCAGTCCCCGATGACGCTGCGTGAGCAGGCCCACGCCCAGGGCTTGGGCGGCCAAGTGCATGCCATCCCGGCGCGCTTGCGTCTCCTGTGCGACGCGCAGGCTCTCCCGCAGGGAGCTCGTGGTGAACCACACGAGGGGAACGAGAATAACGGCGCCGATCACGGCCATCTTGGCCGGAAAGCGCAGCGCCCGTATGAGCCCCATGCCGGGATTTGCCGCCAGTTTCATAGGATCGCCTTTCCCGTGTGCCAGGGCACGCGCGCAGGGCGCCGCCATCGGGCGGCGCGCGCGCCGGTCTCTGGCCACCGCTCCCGCAAGGGAGCAAGCCGAACGTGCGCCCAATGGTAGTGAGCGCACCGGCGGGGAGTCGGTCGAAATGCACCCGGAAAGGCGGGCGGCGGGAATCTTCGGCGCCGCTTGCCCGACTACCGGCGCTCCCCTTTTAAGGCAGGGGTTCCTGCTGCGTGATGCAGTGGATGTTGCCGCCGCCAAAGAGCACGTCGCGCGTGTAGACCTGCACGATCTGGTGCGCTGGGAAGATCTCGCGGAACAGGCCCAGCACCTCGTGATCCAGGTCGGGGATACCGTAACCGGGCAGCACGATGCCCCCATTGGCCAGGTAATAGTTGATATGGGAAAGTCCGAGGCGGCCCCCGGTCTGGTCGATGTAAAACGGCGGCGCCTGGGGAACGTCGATCACTTCCAGACGGCGTCCGCGCGCATCGCGCGCGCTCCGCAGGATTTCCCGGTTTTCCTGGAGGATCGGGTAGTTGGGGTCCCGGGGATCGGTGCAATGCAGGGCGACGACCTGGCCCGGGCGCGTGAAGGCCGCCACCATGTCGACGTGCCCGTCCGTGACGTCGTCCACCGGACCCCCCTTGAGCCAGATGACGGTCTCCACGCCCAGGTAATCGCGCAGGTTCTGTTCGATCTGTGCGCGTGAGAGATGCGGATTGCGGTTGGGGTTGAGCAGGCACTCTTCGGTCGTGATCACCGTGCCTTCGCCGTCCACGTGGATCGACCCGCCTTCCAGGATGAAGGGTGCAGCCACGCGCTCTACGCCTTCCTGGGCCAGGATGGTTTGCGCGGCGCGGCGGTCCTTTTCGAAGGCGCCGCGGCGCCCCCAGCTGTTGAAGTCCCAGTGCACGCCCAGCACGCCACCCTTGCCATCAATGACAAAGCTCGGACCGTTGTCGCGGAACCAGGCGTCATCGAGGGGAACCGGCCGCACCTCGACGCCGGGCCCGCACATGGCGCGCGCCTGAGCCACGTCCGCAGGGTCGGCCAGCATGACGACGGGCTCGAACTGCGCAATCGCCCGCGCAACGTTGGCCTGCCCGGCCTGGGCGGCCGCAAAGCGCCCGTTATACGTGGG
>Ga0209067_10000273_pt1 | contig 35630 bp, 30 predicted proteins | sample ColStrG_CSR_2013_FD_187199 | JGI IMG/M metagenome (GOLD analysis project Ga0209067, IMG submission 187199) | Freshwater sediment microbial communities in response to fracking from Pennsylvania, USA - Cold Stream Run_MetaG_CSR_2013 (SPAdes)... | ecosystem: Environmental > Aquatic > Freshwater >... | reverse complement strand
TCGATGGACGTGACTACCGGTGAGATAGAGCGAATGCTGGTCTCAGCACCCCACGCGCTGATCATCGGTTACAGCCACCGACCGGGAGATCTCGGATCGACTCCCAATGTGTGGATACTCGCCCGGGATGGACGAGTGGTGGCTGGTGCTAGAACCGGCAACATCGGTAATGGCGTTGATGTCACGGTGTTGCGCTGGGCGATTCATCAGGCGCAGCGACGTGAGGTGGTCGTGTGGGTCACCGATGGCCAAGTCACCGATTCACACGATCATCCGTGTCACATGCTCTCCTTAGAGTGTGCGCTGATGGTCCGACAACACCGAATTCGTATGGTCCGCACTCTGGAAGAGGTTCGTCCCGCTTTGCGAGGGCGGCCCGGTAACTACACGGGATTCGGACGGGTCGGACGCGAGTTATCGCAACTCGCGTCTCGGTAGAGCGAAAGAAATATCTTGCAAGCGAACGTCTGTTCGCCTAAACTTACGAACAGACGTTCGATACGAGGAATGAGGAATCCGAAATGGCCGCAGTGGAGATGTTCCCGAATGAGTTCGCCGGTGTTTCTGCCGCCCGCCCGATCCTTCGCGTCGTCGAGTCGGAGAACGTGGCTCCGTACCGGCGGGGCCCGCTGGTGGCGAACCGACGAGCAGCACGGGCTCGGATGAAGGCGCGCCGACGTCGCACGGCGGTGGCCGTTGCCGTGTTGGCGGGACTGGTGATGTTGGCGTGGCCCGGGCACGCGTTCGGGGGCACCAATGGAGTGGGATTGTCGACGGATGTGGCGAGCAGCGCGACCTTGTCATCCGGGATGGTGTACGTGGTCGCACCCGGTGACACGGTTGCGTCGATCGCACGCCTCGTCAATCCGGTCCAACCGGCGATGGCGGAGCGAGCTCTCGTCGCTGAGCTACGCTCCACGGTCGTCGTGGCGGGTGAGCACGTCCTAATACCCTAGAATTTCAGGGATTTCGGTGTATCCTACGTATGTGCGTTGTCCATTTTGCTCGGCTGATGACGACCGGGTGGTCGATTCGCGATTGGCGGAAGACGGAGTGGCCATTCGCCGTCGCCGCGAGTGCTCGGCCTGCAGCCACCGTTACACCACTTTCGAACGAATCGAAGAGGTTGGTTTGTTCGTGACGAAACGTTCGGGGGAGCGAGAGCCCTTTGATCGAGCGAAGATTCTCTCGGGGATCCGGTCGGCGTGCAAGAACCGTCCCGTCGAAGTGGAACGACTCGACGCTCTCGCGGAATCCGTCGAAGAGGCGATGCGGCTATTGAACCGGGACGTGACCAGTGAGGAAGTGGGGATGGCGACTCTCGAGGCCCTGCGCGACGTGGACGATGTGGCCTACGTACGTTTCGCTTCCGTGTACAAGGGTTTCGCCGACGCTGACGATTTCGCTCGCGAGATCGGTATGTTGGTAAAGACCACCGCTCCTAAACTACGGACCTAATTCGTGCGAAGTCTCTCCCTGCGACCACGGGTCGCCATGGCGGTGTACGCGCACCCTGATGACGCCGATGTGGCGGCTGGTGGCGTGATGGCCGCGTGGTCCCACGAAGGGTGTGAAGTGCACCTCGTGGTGGTGTGCGACGGTTCGAAGGGGGCCCACGGAACGTGGACGAGCGCCGACAGTTTGCGCGACATTAGGCGTGAGGAACTTGAACTGGCCGCTGAAGTCTTGGGGGTGACTCAGGTGCACTGTCTGGAGGTACCCGATGGTGAAGTGACGAATTCCCACGAATTGCGCGAACGATTAGTTGGCCTTATTCGTCGGGTGCGTCCCGAGGTGATTCTGGCCCCGGACCCGACCGCGACATTCTTCGGCGGGGTGTACGTCAATCACCGTGATCATCGCGAGACCGGGTGGGCGCTGCTGGACGCCGCTGCTCCGGCGGCGGCGATGCCCTTGTACTACCCATCCCAGGGACCAGCCCATCAGGTGTCGCGGCTTCTCTTGAGTGGCACCCATGAGCCAGACGTGGCCATCGACGTGGCGGCGATGATTGACGTGAAGGTCAAGGCCGTCCTCGCTCATCATTCGCAGACGGGCGATGACGCACAGGGGGTCAGCGACGTGGTGCGCGGACGGGCCCAGCAGGCGGGTCGTTCGCTCGGTCTCGCCTTCGCCGAAGCGTTTCGCAGTGTCGAACTCGCCGACTAGGGAGCCCACGCTCGATGAGGCACCGATCCTCCACATCGATCTGGACGCATTCTTCGCGTCGATAGAAATTCTCGACGACCCGTCACTGCGAGGGCGGCCCGTGTGCGTCGGCGGATCGGGAGAACGAGGTGTCATCGCTAGTGCCAGCTACGAAGCGCGACGCCACGGAGTGCGCAGCGCGATGCCGTCGGTGGTGGCGCGTCGCGCGTGCCCCGACCTGATCATTCTGCCGGGTCGCTTTGACCGGTACGAAGAATACTCTCAACGATTTCACGCTCTGGTCAACGACCTCACCCCGGACTACGAGCCCCTGGGTCTTGACGAAGTGTTCGCCGATCTGCGAAGTTTGCGCCGACTCGGCGCTCGGCCACTGGAATCGGCGCGAGGGCTGAGGTTGAGGATCCGTGACGAATTGAAGTTGGAATGCGGTGTCGGACTCGGGCGCAACAAGCTCTTCGCCAAGTTGGCCTCCAAGAAATCGAAACCGCACGTGGTGCAGGGCCAGCTCGTCCAGGGCGAGGGGGTCGTGTGGGTCGACCGGGAACTGGAGGAACGGTGGCTCCGCGAGCTGCCCGTACGTGCGCTCTGGGGTGTCGGACCCCAGACGGCGAAGAAGCTCCACGATCTGGGCCTTCGCTGGGTGCGCGACTTGGTCAAAGTGGATGAATCGACGTTGGCCGCTCACCTCGGCCCCGCCCTGGCGTCGTCGCTCGTGGCCTACGCCCGCGGTGACGATGAACGACCGGTCGTGACTCAGCGCGACTTGAAGTCACTCGGCCACGACGAGACCTTTGCCGTGTCCCTGGTCACCCTTGATCAGGTACTCGACCACTGTCGTCACCACGCGGGTATCGTGGCGCGCTCGGTCCGCGCGAGGTCGCAGGTCGCGCGGACGGTCAGCGTCGTGCTGCGTTTCGACGACCTCACCTCGCTCTCGCGCTCGCAGACCCTACCCTTCGGCATTGACGACGAGGGAGCAATCGCGGCGGTGGCCCAGGCGCTGGTGCGCAGCGTCGATGTCAATCGTCCGGTTCGGTTACTGGGACTCTACGCGTCGTCATTCTTGGACCGTGAGCGGAATCAGGTCCAGTTGAGTTTCGACGTCGGAGGTGGTGATCCGCTCGGTGATGCGCTCGCCGTCTCGCGTTCCCAGCAAGTGTCGGCGGCGGCGTTACGCGACGCACTTGACGACATTCGTCGTCGCTACGGTGCGGAGTCGGTGGGCGTCGCGGCGGACCTACGTTCGGACGGCCTGCGGGTGGATCGACAACGTGGTAGCCACGCCTTCGGGCCGGAGGGCCCCACGTCACCGTGAGGATCTGATTTAGGCGCGTACCGTCACGAGCGTGCCGATGGGGGTGTGCGGCCACACCACCCCGGCCGCGGCGAAGGGCATTTCGACACAACCCAAACTTTGGGGGTAGCCGTAGGACGATCGGATGAAGCCGTGCAGGGCGTCGCCACCATTGAAGTACGAGACCCACGGAATGCCGGGGTCGGAGTAGTGCGAACCGTCAGGGTTGGTCCCCGACATGGTCTGACTGGTGTAGCGCAGGTACACCGGATAGGTGCCCAGCGACGTCGGCGATTGGGGAATTCCGGTGTTGACCAGCGCGTGGAACTTCGCGACACCGTCTTGATAGAGCGTCAGCGTTTCGGGGGAACTCTGGGTGACGTCGACGTAGTTGTAACTGGCGGGATCGCGCCGGTGGGCAGTCACCGCCTTGACCAAGTCGTTCCAGGTGGTGGGGTCCATCACGCCCGAGGTTGGCAACCCCTCAACGTTTTGAAAGTTCATGATCGCCCCGGTGACGATCACGTTGCTCACGCCGGCTTGCCATTGCGCGGAGAACGACGCCGGGAGAGCGCCGAAGCGCCACGTGAAGTATCCGGGGACCTGTGCCGCGCCGGCGATCGCGCCGTTCAGCGCAGTGAAGCTCACGGGCAGGTACTTCAGTTCGGCTAACAGCTGCTCCTCCCACGTCACGTTGATATTCACGGCGGTCTGGATGACCCGCGACGCGACAACGCGACACGCGGTGGTACAGCGGAGCGCAGTGGGCAAAGTGATGGAGTACGAGAGGGCCGGGGTCGGCGTGGCCACGGCGACCGCCTGAACATCGCGCGGACCGATCTGCTGCCACCGCGTTGCCAGGGCGGGTGACATCTTGAGCGGGGGCAACTGGGTGGCGAGCAGGGTGGTGGTGAGGTGTAGGCGCACCAGGGGCAGCGTCGTCGAGACGGTCGCCGCGACCTGGCTGGAGGCGCGAATGAGGTGCGTCGGGACCGCTGACGTGGCGGACGCGGGCACGACCAGACCCCCGGCCAGGGTGGCGCCACTTAGCGCGATACCCGCTACCACTCGCGACGACCACTTGTTCATGTGCCGTATCCTACTGCCCGCCGGAATTGGGGAACCAGCGGTCTCCTACGATGGGGCGAGGAGAAAGGTGGACCGTGGACAAGACCAAGGCGAGCATCATTGGCATCATCATCGCGGCGATCGTGGCTCTAGTGCTGGTGGCGCTGTTGACCAGCGTGATCCGCACGATTATTGAGATCGCGATCGTGGCCGGAGCGGTCTATCTGATCGCGCGGTTGACGATGAAGAAGAAGTAGGGCCGACGACTAGGATGGTCGTTCTGGCGGCGTGGCCGAGCGGTTAGGCAGGGGCCTGCAAAGCCCCGTACTCCGGTTCGAATCCGGACGCCGCCTCCAGAGCTGACGTCCGCACGAGTCGTCGCCCCTCGGGGCGCGACGTGCGGCGTCATCGGGCCAGGGCCGCGGCCACGATGTTGCCGATGCTCGCCCCCCACACGTGCGAACCGCCCAAGATGGTGCGCAGTGTCACGGTCACGCCGGCGCGGCACGAGCCGTACGTCGAGAAGATGACCCCTGCGCCGCGGGTTCGTCGCGGTCCCGCTCGACACCCGTCTAGAGCGGCCCAGCGCGCCGCCGAGGCGGGGGCCGACAAGACGTAGACGGTGCCACCAGTCCCCGCGAAGGGGCCACCGTCGTAGGGAATCGACGTGTCCGCAGTGGCGTGGATCTCGTAGACGCTGATCGGTCGAGCGGGGTGGCACGTGGGGCTGATGGGCGTGTTGAGCTCGCCCTCCACCGGGACGATCAATCGAATGCGTCCGGCCAGTCGACAGCCCAGGGTTTCGACCATCATGGCGCCATTGGAAAAGCCACTGAGCGCGACTCTGGCGGGGTCGTACTTGGTGAGGGACCGCAGCAGGTTCAAGGTGGCCGCCGTATAACCGACATCGTTGATATGGGCCATGGCTGCGGGATTCGGGCTGGTCTGTTCGTTGAAATAGTTCTCATAACCCTGCATGAACGCCACCAGATCGCCCGTGACGTTCGACACCTGTTCGAAATTGGTCTTGGCGATCGTGGTCGCGGCGGTGTCGCCACCCCCGTGAAAGACGAGGATCAGTGGTCGTCCCGCCCGTGGTTGCCCCGAGGGGACGTGCAGAATCAACGTACGGGTCAGCCCGCCCCAGGCCAACGACAGATGATGGTCTCCGGGACCCAGCAGGTGCGCGGATGATTGCCCGGGGCGAAGGACGGCCGCCGCGGAGTCGGTGAGTACGCCGGCGAACACCACCATCGCCGTCACCAGAGCGAGAGCGCGAGTACGTCGATGCGACAGTGCGGGCACCCCTCGAGTGTAGGGGTGAAGCCTGAATTTGTCATGGTGACACCGTGGTGCGCTGTGCACGGGCGCTGCCCTCGTGAGCGGCCATCGTCGTTCTAGAATGACGGTGCTGCGTCAGTTCCGCACGTCGTCCACGCGCTCGAGCGTGCGAGAGTGCGTGCGAAATCGCGGGCGACTCGACCCAGGGAGACACATGACACAGAAGAAATCGACGACCTGGCCCAACGTGCACAGTGCGGCTGACATTGGTTCGTGGTTACTGGACATGGATGGCGTCTTGGTGCGCGAAGAGCACCCGATCGAGGGGGCCAACCGATTCCTCGATATCCTGCGCGAGACCGAGACCCCTTTCTTGGTCCTCACGAACAACTCGATGTACACTCGTCGAGATCTGAGTGCGCGCCTTCACTTTGGCGGTCTGAACGTGCCGGAGGACCATATCTGGACCTCGGCCCTCGCGACCGCGGCTTTCCTCTCCGCCCAACGACCGGGGGGATCGGCCTTCGTTATCGGTGAAGTGGGACTGACGACGGCGCTGCACGAGGTCGGCTACACCCAGTCCGACAACGATCCCGACTACGTGGTCATCGGTGAGACCCGCAATTACAGCTTCGAGCGCATCACGAAGGCGGTGCGCCTGGTGGAGGGCGGTACTCGCTTCATCGCCACCAACCCCGACCCCACGGGCCCGAGTTTGGATGGATCGCTTCCGGCGACGGGAGCTCTGACCGCACTCATCTCGCGGGCCACTGGCAAGGATCCCTACTTCGTTGGCAAGCCCAACCCCTTGATGATCAGGTCTGCTCTTCGTGAGCTCGATGCCCACTCGGAGAGCACCGCGATGGTGGGTGACCGGATGGACACTGACATGGTGGCGGGCCTGGAAGCGGGACTTCACACCGTCTTGGTGTTGTCGGGCGTGTCCAATGAGATCGACGCCCAGCGTTTCCCGTATCGTCCGTCGCGAATCGTCAACTCCGTCGAGGTGCTCGCGCGCGAACTCGAGGCTCACCACGGGCGCTCGTGACGAACTCGATGTCAGTGGCCGAGAGTACGCTCTGAGGTCGTGGGCCGTTCCGTGAGTAAGAAATACTTCGCCTCGCCCGACTTGTTGCTCGGCTTCGACACCGAGACGACGGGTCTCGACGTCGCGAGTGAACGGGCCATCTCCTACGGTTTCGCGGCCTACGAACGCGGTCGGCCGGTGTGGAGTGAACATATCTTCGTTAAACCCGATCGCCCGATTTCCCCGGGTGCCCAGCGGGTTCACGGCGTATCCATGGAGGAATTGGAAGCCAAATATCTCGCCCACGAGGCGGTGAGCGTGCCGATGGGACTGATCCGGGCGGTCGCGATCCTTCGTGACTACTTGAGTCGGGGGGCGAGCATCGTGGGGGCCAACGTCTCGTTCTTCGATATCGAAATGTTGCGTCGCAGTTATTCCTCGGTGCTCCACAAGGATCTTCGCGTCGACCTCCAGATCGACCGCATTCCCGTCATCGACGTGATCCAACACGACGAAGCCATAGAACCTCGATCGGTGAATCCTCGTCGGCGTAGTCTCACGCACCTCTGCCAGTACTACGGCGTCGATCCGGGGGGTCACAACGCCTTGAGCGACGCCCGCGCGGCGGTCGAAGTCTTCCTGGCGCAGATCGTACGCAATGACGAGCAGCGCCGCGCCGCGGCCGCCCAGATATCGCTGCCCCTCTCATTTGACCGTTCTGACGTGCCCCTGCGCGGATATTGAAAAGGGGCTCAAGTGCTAGGGTGGAACCCCTAGGGGCCGTTGGCGCAGTCTGGTAGCGCACTTCCTTGACATGGAAGGGGTCACAGGTTCAAGTCCTGTACGGCCCACTAAATTTTTCGGACGACGTCGACACGAGGGCGCCAATTTCCTGTGGCGAAACGTAAGTCCTCAGAAGATGACGAGGGACCCACGGCGAGGGTACCGCTACGTCGATGGTCGCGGAAAATGCTTCCCACGGAACTTGACGGAGCGAAAGACACCCTGCGACAATGGGTCTTGCTCGAAATTCGATCAGCTTTCCTCGATGCCGCTCAGGGCGCCGTGAGATTGTTGGGCGAAAGTTCGGTGGTTCAAAGGTGGGATGACGAGAGTGTCCTCGCTGAGTTCTCCGTGGCCGCCCTCGCCGGTCACCTCTTGCGCAGCATCAAGACGGTGGACCTGTATTTAAATGCTCCGGCGCCCGACGGTGAACGCGTGACGGCGGCGCAGTACTACCTCTCCTTCGATATCACGCCCGACATCTCGTCTCCCCTCAATCGTGACGTACGAAAGAGGGGAGCCGAGATGGCGGCCGCGGGTCCCGTCGCGGTCGCCGAGGAGGCTCGCCGACTGGTGGGACGTTTGTCGGAGCGCCTCGAACGGGAGGAATCTGGTCGGGGCGTCGCGGTGCTGGGGGGACTCGCCATGAGCCTCGACGACTACCTCTGCACGCGGGTCGTGGAACTCGTCGTCCACCTCGATGATCTTGCTCTGAGTGTGGGGAAAGACGCGAGCGTCAGTCTCGATCCGTCAACGACGGGGTGGGCGATCTCCACCTTGGTGGACATCGCTCGACTTCGCCACGGCGATGTCGCGGTCGTCAGGTCGTTGTCGCGACGCGAGCGCGACGTCGTCAATGCGCTTCGCGTGCTGTGATCCGCGGAGGCCAGCGACGGACGTCGGAACGTGCGCGGATCGACAAGGATGGCGCGTTCAGTGCCCTTCTTCGGCACTGCGCCAGCGCGTTCGTTCGATGTGGCGTGTGTTCACTGGTTGGGCGCGCCACGGCCTTCGATGCGTTGCCACATCATTGCCGTGTGCTCTGCGTCGACCCGCGACCATCACCAGCTCGCGGTACCAGCCCGTGGAGTCGCCATGTCGAATCGAACTTCTTCGTGATGACCCCATAGGGTCGTGAGGGGGCTACTTAACGGTACGTGGAAGTAAACCACGTAGAGTCGTGTGGCGGGGTGCGACATGACAAAATTTGCAACACTGGTTCTCACGTCGATACTGGTGGCGCCCCTGATGCCGATGGTGGTCGACGAGCCACCCGTCGCCGCCACACAACGCGTACCGGTGTCGCGACCATTGATCGTGACGGGAGACCATATCCTCAGGCGCACTTTCGATGCCACCGACCTGGTTGCCAACCTCAACCCGAGCTTGGTGAACAATCTGCAACCGTGGACCATTAGTGCGATGAGAGTGTCGAAGGTGAGCTTCGTGTACGGTGCGTCGTCGGTGCGACTCGGGGTCTCGCTACCTGGCGTGACTCGAGGTTCGGTGACCTTCCGCGTGAACACCAGGGTGATGTGTACCGCCCCGGTCAAGACCGGCACGGCGGCGTGCCGGCCGTCGTCGACGTTGTTGAACGCCGGGAAGTACCTCTTGGTGGCTCGCTACACCGGCAACACCAATTTGCTCGAACGGACGTCCACGGCGTCTCTGCTGGTCACGCCGGCGCGCAGTGAGCTCTCCGTGCACGCGTCCACCTCGACCCTGCTGGCGTCGACGCCGTCGTCGTTGAAGGTGACTGCGACCTTGCGGTCCTCGACCGGCCCGAAACCCCCGGGTTCGGTTGCGCTGAGTTGGGACGGGCACGTACTCAGTTCGAATATCGCCACGTTCTCGTTCGCGAAGATGCCGATGCCGTACTTAACAGTGGGCTCGCACGTGCTCACCGCAACGTATCGGGGAAGCAGGGACTTCACGGCGGCCGTGTCTCACGTGGTGATCCGCGTGAGCGGCCCCATCCAGCCGACGCCGGGTCTCGCTCCCACGTTCGGCTCCGTCACTGCGACGGCGACGGGTTTCACCGCTCAGATCAGTGACTTCGATCCGGCCTTCACGTGGAGCGTCAGCGCTTCGGCCTCTGGCGTGGCGACGATTGACGCCGCGGGATTAGTCACGGTGACGGGAGTCGCGTATGGAGCGTCGTCGACCTTGACGGTGACGACCTCGCGAGCGGGATACACCACGGATAGCGCTACCGTGACGAGCTCTCCGGTACTCGTCCCCGACGCCGCGGTGCTCACGTCGGTGTCGGGGGCTGATGGCGCGATGATTGACGACACCGCCCACGGGGCGGGTTTTATCGCCCAGTACTACTCACCGAACGACCGCTGGTTGCAGTACTACGTCGACGCCGGAGCGACCATCTCGATGACGTGGCACGTGACGGGCACGCACGCGCAACCTCTGGCGAACACCGCGGTGACGCTGATCGACAATTTGGCGTACGCCAACTCCTCGGGCACGACCTGGAATGTGTCGGGGCTCAACGCGAATCCCAACGGCGTGCTGTCGGGAACGACCGACGCGTTGGGTAACGTGTCGTTCACCTTCACCAACACCAATTCGTCATCGGGAAATCGCCCGAGCGACACCACTACCGCCTCGGGTGCGGAGGCGAACGAGTCCGTGTACCCCTGGTCGCGATTCGTGCTGGAGGTCGGGAGCGACGTTTTCACCGCCAACCCCAACACCACGGTGAACCAAGCCACTGACCTGGTGGACCTCATCGTGATTCCCCCAGCGTCGAGCGCGATCAACTACGACGTTTCCCACGGTGCCATGTTGTGGTCGGAAAACTTCAACGACCCGGCGGGCAGTCCACCGAACTCCCTGATTTGGACGCCGGTGACCGGATCGGGAACGTACGGCACGGGGGAGATTGAGAACAACACGACGCCGCCCGCGAACGCCAGCGAGGACGGAAGTGGGAACCTCACCATCACCGCCACGTGCACCACGAGTTGCGCCAATCCCGTCTTCGGTTCCTCGTGGACGAGTAGTCGCCTCTGGACGCGCAATAAGGTCAATTTCCAATACGGGCAACTAGAGGCCCGGATCAAGATGCCCGCCGGTGCCTTTAATTGGCCCGCCTTTTGGATGCTCGGGGCCAATTACAACGCCCCGGTCGCGTGGCCCATGAGTGGCGAGATCGACATCGCCGAGGGTTTGGCCGGCAATTCGGTCGACCAGGCGACGTTGCACGCCAACTACCCGAACTCGACCACCGACTGGAATGGTGGCGGGGGAGTGACGTTGCGTGCCCCACTGTCCAACATTTCGGCGGGCTTTCACAACTACGGGATCCTCTGGACACCGACCAGCATCTCCTTCATCCTCGACGGCAACGTGTGGGGCAGTGACGTGTACAACGCCTCGGCGGGCACCATCACTCAGACTCTCGGATCCACGGTGTCCACCTTCTCAATCGGTGGTCAAGTTTGGCCCTTCGATCAACCTTTCTTCGCCATCTTCGACGACGCGATCCCCGCGGGAACGTCAGCGGCCAATGGCTCGACGGGAAAGATGGTGATCAATTGGATTCACTACTACAGCTACAACGGCTTCGGCCAGACGTCACCCTGAGAGAACTCATAGTGTTGGCGGCGTCGACTCGCCGAACATCGCAAAGATTTCACCTTCGTGGTCGAGAACCCGCTCATTCGGTGGATAGATTGTCGCGATGGAACTGAACGACGACGTCACGCCCCTCCTCGTGTACGGAGCGAGTTGGTGTCCGGACTGTCGTCGGGCCAAGCAGTTTCTCAACACTCATCGGGTGCCGTACGAATGGGTGGACCTCGAGGCCGAGCCGGATCGAGTCGCCGAAGTTGAAGCGCGCAACGACGGCAAGCGCATCATCCCGACCATCGTGTTTCCCGATGGTTCGCACTTGGCCGAGCCGTCCAATGACGAACTGGCGGACCGCATCGGTTTGTCGCGCGTGGCGTCCCAGACGACCTACGACGTGGTGATCATCGGTGGTGGTCCCACCGGATTGACCACGGCTATCTATGCGGCGCGCGAGAACGCCAAGGTGTTGATCGTGGAGAAGTCGGCCCCCGGAGGGCAAGCGGGGGTGACCGAACGATTCGACAACTACCCCGGATTCCCCGAGGGTGTCGGGGGCGCCGAGTTGGCCGATCGCATGACGCGCCAGGCCCAGCGTTACGGGGTGGAGATCCTCCAGGCGGTCGGTGTGACGCGGATCACCCGTGACGAACCGGTGATCCGCGTGGAGCTGTCGACGGGCGACCAGGTCGAGGCCCTCGCGGTCCTGGTGGCGACGGGATCGACCTACCGGCGGACGGGAGCCGAGGGCGAGGCCGATCTCATTGGCGCGGGCATCCATTTCTGCGCCACCTGCGATGGTCCCTTCTATAAGGGTGCGCCCGACGTGACCATCGTGGGCGGGGGCAACAGTGGTCTCGAGGAGGGTCTCTTCTTGACCCAGTTCGTCGATCACGTGACCGTCGTCCAATCCTTGGCGACCTTGACGGGAAATCGGCTTCTCCAGGACAAGGTTCTCGCCCATCCGCGGATGACCGTGCTACTGAACGCGGCGCTGCAATCCTTCAACGCCGACGCGCAGGGCAAGTTGGAGTCCCTCACGATCGTCCAAGGGGGTGAGCCCGTCGTTCACCCCACCAGTGGGGCGTTCATCTTCATCGGGCTCGATCCCAACACCGAATTCCTTGGGTCGTCGCTCGCGCTCGACGAGCGCGGCTTCGTGGTGACCGACCACATGTTCGCGACCAGTGTCGCGGGTGTCTTCGCGGCCGGTGACGTGCGCGCTGGTTCGACGAAACAGCTCGCGTCGGCGGTCGGTGAGGGCGCCGCGGCGGCCATTCAAATTCGTTATTTCCTGGAAGCACAAGATCGCGGGGCGTGAGACCGATGTCGCGCTAGTTGCGCGACTCGGGCGACGCGGTGGCGTTGTGGCGACTTTGTGCCAGTGTTGTCGCCGGTCGGAGGATATCGAGCATTCCCCGGCGATACTGTGTGACCGGCGCATCGCGGTAACGCGTTGCCCGAGCGATAACCGGGGATGCAACCACTCCCTTGGAGAGGACGTGAACACATGACGATTTTCGCGGGTACGTGGAACGCCGATCTGACCACGCCGATTGGCAAGATTGTCGCCGTCTTCGACATCACCGAGACCGACGGCGTCCTCACGGGTCAGGCGCGCACGGACGCCGAAACGGTGGACATCCTCGACGCGTCGTCCGAGGGGAATCGAATGACGTGGACCCAGCACGTCACCACTCCGATGAAGCTGACGTTGAAATTCGACGTGACGGTCGAGGGTGACACCATGACGGGCAGTTACAAGGCGGGATTTCTACCGTCCTCGACGGTCCACGCCACGCGCGCGGCCGCTGAATGATCCTGACCCAATGACGCGCTCGGTCTGGCGCAGGAGTCAGTGGTGACCTCGGACCCGGCGACCTCGGACTCGGGGACGGGGACCCCGTCGCAGCGGATCGATCAGCGGATCGCGGAGCTCGATGATTGGCGCGGGTCGACACTGTCGCAGATTCGCGCCGTGATTCGCGCAACCCTACCGGACGTCGTGGAGGAGTGGAAGTGGCGTGGCGTGCCGGTGTGGTACCACCAGGGCATGCTCTGCACGGGCGAAACCTATCGGAACGCCGTCAAGGTCACCTTCGCTCAGGGGGCGTCGCTCGAGGACCCGTCGGGGCTCTTCAACTCCAGTCTCGAGGGCACCACGAGGCGCGCCATCGACGTTCACGAAGGCGAGGTCGTCGATGAAGCGGCGCTCGGCGCATTGGTGCTCGCCGCGGCCGCTCTGAACGGATCGAAGCTGAAGAAGAAGTAGACGATTCAGGTTCGACGGCGCTCAGGTGCGCGGCACGCCACCGGCCTGCGCCGCAGCGACCAGGAAGTCCGACGCGGCGCGAACGCCGTTGAGGAAGAGTTGGTACTGGCGCTCTTTGGGTACGTCGAAGTCGGTGGTCGAGAGTCCGGCGTTGTCGACGAAGATGGTCCGGGCCGCCGCGTGGTCGTGCAAGGCGTTGGTGTCCCACTCGTTCATCGCGGTGCGAAGACAGTGCATCGCCACCGCCAGGGCGGAGTCGCACGGCTCGCCGGCCGGAATATCAGTCTCGAGGCGCGAGAGTTTGACGCCGATGGTCGGCCACCGCGGGGCGCCCCCGTCCGCTCGGTCAAAGGCGTGAATCGGGAACTTCTCCAATAAGGCTCCGTCGACCCACGTGTGGGTGCCCGCCGCGTAGTGCACGGTCGTGTGGACGCCTCCCGGTCCGGGCAGCGTCACCACCGCGTCGCGCGAGACGAAGTGCACCGGCTCGAAGATGAAGGGGATGGACATCGACGCGCGTACGGCATCGACGGGGTCCATCTCGTCGGGATCGTGGCCGTATAGCGGATAGTCCCAGGGCAACCGAGCCAATTGTCCCCGCGTGATGTCCGACGTGAGGACGACCAGACGGTAATCACGACCCGCGACAATGCTCATGTCCGGGTCGTCTTCGGCGCGAAGGCGCAAATCCGCGAAAGTGTGAATGCCGAGCTCATCGTGGACGATGTGCCCCAGCCATTCGCGCAGGTACTCGCCCGAATACAGTCCCGTACGCTCACTGAGCAGTGCGGCGTCCGCCAGCATGGTGCCCACGCGACCCGTGGCCCGCTCGAAGAGGTCGTGGGCCCGCCCGTTGGGCATGAATCTCTTGAAGTCAATGTCGAGGGTGAGAGGCAATAATCGAGCCAGGGGTTGGCGGGCTTGACTCAACGCGGCGACGACGCTGGCGATGACGGCGCCGGCGCTGGTGCCGGCCACCGCGCGGACGTGGTAACCAGCTTCCGCCAGGACCATGATGGCGCCGACGAGACCTGGCGACTTCACGCCACAGCCCTCGAGAACGAGATCGCAAACTAGTTCTCGTTGCTGCGACGTTGGGTTCAACCATCCGTCGTGTTCGCGCAGCGACTCAACGGCGTTGACGAACGCCGTCTGGCTTGACGCGTCGCGCCGGTAACCGAAGTCCGTGTCGAGTGCCAAAGTGATCTCGCCGCTCATGTGATCTCCTGGTCGAAGGTGTTCAGTGCATTGTGCCACTCGCGCCGCGCGGCGAGGTCCAGTGGTCTCGTGAGAGGGCGTTAGGTGGTGCCGCACACCCCGTCGAGAACCGGAACGTGCACGAGTGACGGCACCGCCGGAGCCACGAAGAGGCGCGCCACGGACGGACGCTGATCGGCGATGGTGGCGAGCGTCAGGTGAGGTGTGAGCACCCCGAGGGAGGTTTGCAAGAACCGCGACGTGACCCGGGCAACCACCGCGAACGCGCGCGCGTCGACACCGTCAAAGGGTGGGAGGTGGTGGGCGCTCAACAGTTCCAGAAACCACTTATTGGGTTGGTTGATGTCGCGGTACAGCGCCACGCCCTCGCTGATGAGGTTGCAGTGATCCGCCTTGCTCTGGACGACGAGGAGCGAGGGGTGACCGGCGGGGCTGGCGTATCGCTGACCCGGCGTTTCTGCGCCGGCCAGGATGATCCAGGCGCGCACCGGTAGGTTCGACGCGAGTCGAGTGAACGCCAGCCCCTGGGGGTCGAGGGCGTGGTCGAAGGCGAGCATGGCAACGGCGTTGGCGCCGTCGGAGTGCCCGGCGATGGCGACGGCGTGGACATTGACCAGGCCCCCCAGCACGGGACACCCGCGCGGGGGCGCGGCGGTCTCCCGCAGTACCGTCCGGGTCACGAAAGCGAGATCCGCCGGCTCGTTCACTAGGTCGTTCTCGGTGTTGACGCTGCCCTGGGCGGCGACACTCGAGGCCTTTTGGTCCGGGAAGAACGGGGCGACGACGACGAAACCGGCGCGAACCCAGCTGTTGAGCAACAGCGCGTACGTGTCGGGCGTCACGTCGTAGCCGTGGGCGAACACCACCATCGGGTAGCCGCCGCGGCGCGCCAGCACGGGAGCGTTCGCGACGGCGTGTGAGGAAGGACGGGTGAGGTCCGCCGGGTAGCGAATTTCGGTGAGCAGCGTGCGAACGCGTGAACGCACGTGGGGGGGATTCGTCGCGTAGGTGAGTACCGATCGTGTGGTGTCAACGAAAGTGCAGTGGGCGATACCCACCCCGGTCGACGCGGGCGCTGACGTGGCGGACGTTGCGATGCTCATCAACGATGTCGCGAGGGACACGGCGACCGCCCATCGAGTGAGACGGCCTCGTCGAACGTGGGACCGTGCGCCACCGACGTTCCGTGCGCGCTGACGGCGGGGCTCGCCCCCACGTGGGTGCGGTACTGGGGACAGCGCAAGTGACACAATACCCTCGACGTTACCGAGCACGGGGCGAGTTGGGACCTGGACTAGTGACCCAGCCGGTGGCGCAACCGGCGGTGGGCGAGATGGCGGTGATGGTGATGGCCTCCCGTGGGCAACGTGGCCGTTCGAGCGACGCCGTCGATGCGTCGCAGCGCCGGGAGTCCGGGGAGGACCAGGATGGTCACGACGACGCCGATCGTCGCGAGCCCGACGCGCAGGCCGGTGACGTGGATCAACACCGTCATCGCGAGCGAACCGACGGCCATGCCCGCGACGTCACCCGTTTCAATGGCGCCCATGACCCGTCCCAACACGTCATTGGGAACGACGTGTTGAAGGACTGTGAGGGCGTTGATGTCCACGACCGAATTGGCCACGCCGATGATACCCATCGTGACCAGAGCGGCGGCGAGATCGGGAAAGACGGCGATCAGGACCAGGGGAGCCCCCCACAGCATGACGCCAATGCCGAAGTGCGTCGCCAGTCGCGCGCGCGGCATCAACATCAGGGCCACGAATCCACCGATCAGTCCGCCGATGCCGAGCGTCGATTCCATCAGACCCAGTCCCGAATTACCGACGTGGAGCATCTTGAGGGCGATGGCCACCGTGAAGACCGCCGACGCCCCCGCCACGACGCACTGCAAGAAATACAAGATGGCGAGAGCACGTATGTCGGGGTACCTCGCGACGGCGCGAAAGCCTTCGCTCGCTCGCGCCAGAAAACTTTGCGCCCGGTCGTCTCCGTGGTTCTCGTTCGCGCGTAACGCCCGCAGGAAGTCGTCATCGCGCTCCTCGTCGCGAGGGGGCTGAATCGAAAGAACGAGGAGCGCCGACCAGAGAAAAGTCAGGGCGTCGAAGCTGAAGGCCACGGTGATGTTGGTGAACGCCAGCAGCAGTCCGGCGAGCGCCGGACCGGCGAAGAAGCCGACGCTTTCGATCGTGCTCGATACGACGTTGGCGCCGGCAACCTCATCGTCGCGACGGGCCAGCGACGGCAAGATGGAGGCCTGGGCGGGTCGAAAGGCGGTGCCGGCGAGTCCGACGACGACGATCAGTCCGTCGACGATACTCGCGGTGGTCCGCGTGGCGACGGCGAGTGCCGCGGCGCTCACCAGCGCCAGACGGACGAGGTCGGCGCCCACCATCACGTACTTACGTTCAAAGTGATCGGCCAACATCGACGTGAACGGAGCGACTGCCGATATCGATAGGTAGCGCACGATAGCGAGGAGACCGACGGCCGTGGCTCCCCCGTGACGATAGATGTAGATGGCCGACGATAAGGCGAAGACACCGTCACCGATGAGCGATCCGGCGAAGGCCAGGAAAATACGGCGCAACGCCCGGTTCACCACCACGTCGCCGACGGCCTTCTTCGAAGAATGCCACTCGTCCGCGAGAACGCTCACCCAATCCCTCCGCTTCCGACCCGATTCGCTGCATCGGACGCGAGGCAGAGTTTGCCACATGACCGGTGGGCGCGTCACGTCAATCGGTGACTCGCTACGTGACAGAATCGGGACGCGCCACGTCAAGGGAGTGCCGGTGGCGGGAAGGAAGACGGGTCGATGATTACCCTGGAACGGTCGTTGCTCGACGGACTGACGCACCACGCTCCTCAACCGGCGATGGTGCGCGCAGCCCTCCAGCGAGCCCTTGCACTCGAGCACTCGACCATTCCGCTGTACCTGTACGCGCTGTACTCCCTCGTCCCCGGCGAGAACTCCGCCGTGCAGCAGGTTCTCTCCTCCGTGGTCGTCGAAGAGATGCTGCACATGGTTCTGGCCGCCAACGTCCTCAATGCGCTCGGTGGCGCGCCCGAGTTGTCCCGTCCGCACTTCATCCCCACGTACCCCGGGCGGCTTCCGGGCGGCGTGGAGCAGCACCTGACCGTGCACCTGCGTCGATTCTCCCTCGATCAGCTCGAGACCTTCATCGAGATCGAGGAGCCGCGTGAGACGAGGGACCACGTGGCTCTCCCGACGGAGGCCACCGACGAGCCCTGCACGATTGGTGAGTTCTACACGAGCATCATTCACGCACTCACGCGGCTCGACCCCGAGTGCTTCTGCACTCCAGCTCGACATCAGGTGGGTCCGGACCTCCTCGACGGCGCGGTGGTGGTCACCGACGCCGCGACGGCGGTGGCCGCCCTCGAGGTGATCATTGAACAGGGTGAGGGTACGGCCACGTCACCCCAGGAGGTGGCTGGTTACGGCGGCGTGAACGATTTCGCCCACTTCTATCGACTGCGCGAAATCCAACAGGGTCGTCGCCTCGTGCCCGCAGCGGACGCGCGCGGTGGTTACGACTACGCGGGTGAGGCCATCGTCTTCACGCCGTCAGGGGTGTATCCCGTTCCCGACGACCCGCGAATGAGTGACTACTCCAAGGATTCGCCGGCCTACGCGGCCCTGGGTGACGTCAATCGCACTTACAGCGAACTGCTTCGTATTCTCGAGAGATTCGTGAACGGACACCACGACCACCGCACGTTCGACGCCGCATTGGCGACCATGCATACTCTTGAGCGTCAGGCCCGAGCCCTGGCGTCGGGCCACGCCGTGGCGGGTGTTCATCTCGGTCCGACCTTCGAATTCCTTGAACACTAGGGGGGGTGCCTGCCTGCCTCGGCCGGGTGCACGACCGCGACAATCGGCCAAGCAGCACCATAGTGGCAGCGTCGTCCTGGCGAATGATGCCGTCGTGGACCACCGTATGGTCAAGGCGCCGGCATTCTGATTTCCCTACGGGGGGCTCTGCACCGGCCGAGGGGGAACCAACCGTCACCCCTGGCGCGCAACGCACGCGCCGGTGCTAGGTTCCCACTAGGACGTCTCGACCTCGCCTCCGACGGCAGTTCCCCACGTGGTGCGATGCGAAGAGGCGGATGATGAAAGAAGAAGTGCTGATCGGACGGTCGCGACACTCACCTCTTCACCCGTCGATGTATCGCAGCGACACCTCCCAGGGTCGGGGCCTTCATCGCTGGTCGATGTCGGTGGTGCCCGACGGGGTCACCCTCGGACCCCTCGTCGTGTGGTCGGTGAAGGTGGGGTCGCGGGGCCGGGTACCGAGGTGTGCGTTCGAGCATTCTGAGAGAGAGGACTAGGCATGTCAATGAAGGATCGGGCCAAGGGATTAGTGGATGCGTCGCGCGACAAGGTGGTCAAGGCCACCGGTCGCGTGCTGGGCGATGAGAATATGCCGACGGACGAGCAACTCGAGCGGGTGAAGAACCAGCTCCGCACTACCGGCGAATCTGCCCGCAAGGCGACTGGCCGTGCCCTGGGTGACGAGGAGATGTCGGTGAGGGAACAGGCCGGTGAAGTCGGTCACCAGGTGAAGAAGGCCGGTGAGCGTTTACGAGGGCGGCTGCGGTCGAACGGTGACGGCGACACCGAGACCGACTCCGACGAAACGACGCCCCGAACCTAGGGCGAAGGGCGACGTTTGTCGGACGGAAAGATGTCCGATTCGTACTGGCGAATAAGGGTGTACCATGAAGAGGTCAAAGACGTTGTTTTGACAGAGACGCCAAGTTCGGGTCGGACGATCTAGAAGATTGTCGCTCGTGCGGGCTCGACGCCTCCATCGACATGGAGGTTGGGATTATGAAGCATCAACGTTCGCTTCGGCGACACTGCCAGGGTGTTGCGACTCGCGTACCCACCAGGGGCCTGCGGTGCCGATGAGGGATTGCGATTCGTCGATTCGAGACGTGGAGTGACGACGCTCGACCTGCATTCCCATTGCCACGGTCCTCTGGGAATCGATCAGAACGAATCTGGTTGGTTCTGGGATGCGGGAGTGAAGTCAGTCGTATGGCACGACAACGACCACTGGTCCGTGGGTGCGGCGACCGAGTACGACGCCTGGACCGAGTTCGCTGTCTCTCCGTTGGTGACGCCGGGTGAACCTCAGCGTCACTCACTGCGATTATGAGCACGGTTCCCTTCCTGTCGTGGGGAGTAGTCAGCTCATCACCCCCGACGGCCTGCGGCATCGCCACCTTCACCACGGCTCTTGGCACGGCCCTGACCCGGCGTGGCGATGAGGTGCGCATCGTGCGCATCGTTCAAACGGGTGACGAGGCCGCGACGTCGCCGTTCGAACAGGTCGCGGCACTCCGGGCGGACGATCCGTGGTCCATTGACCAAGCCTCCGCGGCCCTCAATCGATGTGACGTGGCGCTCATCCAGCACGAGTTCGGCCTCTACGGAGGTCGAGATGGTGAGGACGTCGTGGCCGTCATGGCGGCCGTGCAGGTACCCGTGGTGACGATATTGCACACGGTGCTCGTGACACCCACGGTGCACCAACGAGCCCTGATGAATCGGGTGATCTCCCTGTCGACGTGCGTGGTGGTCATGAGTAACGCGGCACTGGCCACGCTGCGTCTGAACTATCACCTCGGCGATGTCGTGGTGCGAGTGATTCCCCATGGCGCGGCGGTGGGACTAGTTCCTGCCGATAGCGATCCCACGGACCGGGCCATGTTGTTGACCTGGGGTCTGATTGGCCCGGGCAAGGGGATCGAGTGGGTCATCGACGCACTCGCCTTCCTCCGCGACCTCGAACCCACTCCGTTCTACGTGGTGGCCGGTCGTACGCATCCGAAGGTACTGGCCTTCGCCGGCGATACGTATCGCCATGGTCTGGAGAGAAGGGTCCAGGAGAACGGTGTCGGCGACATGGTCTTCTTCGACAATCACTATCGCTCCCTGGCGTCGCTGAACTCACTGATCTCGGCGTCAGCCATGGTGGTCCTGCCCTACGACTCACCCGAGCAATCGACGTCGGGCGTTCTCGTCGACGCCATCGCGGCCGGTCGACCGGTCGTCGCCACGTCGTTTCCGCACTCGGTGGAGATGCTCAGCAGTGGCGCCGGACTCATCGTCGGCCACCGCGACCCGGCGGCGATCGCGGCGGCGATTAGGTCCATCTTGACGAATCCCGCGGTGGCGGGGGCGATGACCAGTGAAGCGCGGCGGATCGCGCCGAGTTTGAGTTGGGACGCCGTTGCGCTGCGCTACCTGGATCTCTCTCGTTCGCTCCTGCGATCCACTCACTGGCCGGTGAGCGCATGACGACGCTGCCCCGCGCGAACTTCGCCCATCTCCTCAATTTGCGAGGTCCCTACGGCGTGTTCGAGCACGCCAAGATGTCCCAACCTCGCGTCGAGCACGGCTACTGCACCGACGACGTGTCGCGAGTGGCCGTGGTCTTGGCCCGACAAGGGGAAGCCCTCGGGGGCCACGAGGTCGAAGAGATGTTGTGGTCCTCGCTGCACTTCATGGAGTTGGCCCAAGACGCCAGCGGGATGTTTCGCAATCGTCGCCACGCGTCGGGGGACTGGGAGTTCGCCGCGTCGAACGGTGACTGGTGGGGCCGGGCTCAGTGGGCGCTCGGCACCATGTACGCCCGTTGTGATGAACCGGGACTCGTGGAGCGCGCGGGTCGCGCCTTCCAGCGTGGTGCGCGAGTTCGTTCGCCGTGGCCCCGGTCGATGGCCTTCGCCATGTTAGGGGCGAGCGAGTTCCTCACGCGGTCACCCGACGATCCGGCGGCTCGCCAATTACTCGGTGCGGGAATGGCCGTCCTCGATCGCGAGAACATCTCGTCGTCCTGGCGATGGCCGGAGCGGCGACTCACCTACGCCAACGCTCTCCTGCCCGAAGCCCTCATGGCGGGCAGTTCCTATTTCGGTATCGACCACTTGGTGGAGCGGTCCCTCGACCAACTGCGCTGGCTGTTGGACGTCGAGACGCCGCGAGGATTCCTCTCAGTCACGCCGACGAGTGGTCGCGACGACGTTCACGGCGTTGAACGGTTCGATCAACAGCCCATTGAGGTAGCGACGATGGCCGACGCGTGCGTGCGCGCGCACGCGCTGACGGGCGATGACCTGTGGCGCGAGGGTCGCGAGGCCTGCGAGGGATGGTTCACGGGTGCGAACGATGGCCACGCGGTGATGTTCGATCCCCACAGCGGTGGTGGCTTCGACGGTCTCACGTCGCGGGGCCCGAATCTCAACCAGGGTGCGGAATCCACCCTGGCGCTTCTAGCGACCCAGCAACACGTCCGTCGCGTCGTGGCGAGCATGTCGTGAGGGAGATCGGGCTCGCCACGCGATCGTCACTCCGGATGACCCACGACACGTCGCGCGTCGTGGCGCGACTCTTCATCCCGGGTCAAGAATTGGTCGGGGGGAGCGAATCGCGCGCGTCATCAACGGTGCAACGCATTCTGGAGCTGAGCGACGAGGACGTCGCCACGTCGCTCGATGACCTCCTCGTGCGTTTTGGCCATCGGCACGAGGACATCGAGGGGATATTCGATTACCACGCGCAACGACTGGTGGATTACGTCAGCACCCCCATGACGGACCAACGACGTCAATTGATTGGCGCGGCCTTCACCCACGAGTACTCGCTGGAGGGAGCGGCCGTGTGCAACCCCAGCCTGGTACCGCACCCCGATCAGTCCGGGGTCGCGCCAGGGGCGTTGCGCATCGTGATGAGCGTGCGGGCCGTGGGCGAAGGTCATCACTCGTCGATCTGCTTTCGGTCCGGGATCATCGACGAACGCGGAGTCTTGCGACTCGACGTCGCGAGCGCCTTTCCGGTGGTGGGAGCACTTTCGACGGCTCCCCTGCACAGAACGTTGTTCCACGCGTTGCTGGGCGATCTGGGATTCGACGGTGAAACGGCGGCGTCGGTGCTCGACACTCTGCCCGACGAGTTCGGGTCCGAGGATCTCGAAACGGCGTTGGCCCACTTGCAGACCCAGAGCGACACCCGATTGAACGTCGCGACGACGGTGGGGATGCTCCGACTGATCGCGGCGTGCTCCTACGAGGTGTCGTTTGACGCGGGCGTCGATCTCTCGCGTCGAGTGTTGTGGCCAGCGGCGCCGAACGAGGTCAACGGCATGGAGGACGCGCGCTTCGTCAAGACGACGGGACCGGAGTTTGCCCGTTACGTCGCGTCCTACACCGCCTTCGACGGTCACTCGGTGTCCCAGCAGTTGCTCGAGACGGATGATTTCGTCTCCTTTCGGTCGTCCCCTCTGGCGGGTCAGGGAGCCCGTAACAAGGGGCTCGCCTTCTTTCCCCGCCAGATCGCCGGTCGTTACTGCGCGCTATCGCGATTCGACCGAGAGTCGAACGCCGTCGCGTTTTCCGACGACCTCCACCAGTGGGATGCGGTGGAGGTGGCGCAGGTCCCGACCTACGCGTGGGAGGTGGTGCAACTCGGCAATTGTGGGCCACCCCTGGAGCTCGCCGAAGGCTGGCTGGTTCTAACCCACGGTGTCGGGCCCATGCGGACCTACTCCATCGGCGCGTTGCTCCTCGACCTTGATGACCCCACGCGGATCATCGGTCAACTGCCCCAACCGTTGCTGGCCCCGACACCCCTCGACCTTGACGGCTACGTGCCCAACGTGGTCTACTCCTGCGGTTCGCTCATCCACAACGGCATTCTGCATATTCCCTTTGGCATCGCCGATCAGTCCATTGGCAGCGCCACCGTCCCGGTCAGTGACTTAGTGGCAGCCTTCGAGGCTCCGCGCGGTTGGGTGGGCGCGCGCTCGTGATGGACGTTCTGTCTCGTCGCGGGACGATGGCGCCGCCGTGGCGCCGTGAAGGTGCGCGGCCGACGCGTGGTCGTCACGATTGCTCGACGCACGATCTGTTGCCGTATCCCTCACCTCAGACACGTTTAACCCGGCCTTCGTCGAGCGTCGTCGCGAACTTTGGAGTTACTACATGTCAACACCATCTACGTCGCGTCACCCGATTCGTCCCCGTCCCTGGCGGCGTCATGTTCTCTGAGCGTCTCCTCGCCATCTTCGAGATGATGGCCACCCGTGAACGGTCCAGTGACGGACACGGACTCTTGTGCACCGTGGCCGCCGAGATCACCGCCGTGAAATCGTCGGGTATCGCGTTGACGAACGAGATGCTCATGACGCGATTCTGCGCGAGCAACGCCATGGCGCGTTCGCTCATCGACGCCGAAGTGACGTTCGGCGAGGGTCCGGGTATTAGGGCGGTCGAGATCAACGACGTCGTGGCGGTGTCCGACCTCTTGGCGGTACCGGCTGGTGAGTGGATGGCGTACACGCCCGCCGCATTGGCCCTCGGGGCGCGATCGGTGTACGCACTGCCCGTCCGGATTGGTGTCATCCGCGTGGGCGTCTTGTGTTTGTACCACGACGAACCCCTGGCCTTGAGCGATGCGCAATCGACCGACGCGCTGATCATGGCCTCGGTGGTCGGTCGCGGCATCATCGCCTTGCAGGCCGGGGCCAATTCCCACGGGTTGTCCGAGGAGCTGCAGAACGAGGCGGCCTTCGACTTCACGGTGCATCAGGCCGCGGGCATGGTGGCGGTCCAGGCCGCGGTCCCGATCGCCAGTGCTCTCGTGGCATTGCGGATGCACGCCTTTGCCCAGTCCCAATCACTGGCCACCATCGCCACGCGTGTGGTGGCGCGTCAATTGCGCTTCGACGCGGGTCTGCAACGATGGATCGAGTCACGATGAATGTTCTGCTAGCCGCGGCGTACGACATCGCCGCGCGACGACGCTTGCTGAATAGCACTGAATGGCTACGAGAGAGAGGAGCCCGCTAATGGCCCGTGAATCACTGTTGGTCGCCACGTTGGTGGAGTTAGCCGACAACTTGGTCGACAACTACGACGTGATTGACCTCCTGACGTTGTTGAGCGTTCGATGCGTCGAGACCATCGACGCCTCGGCGGCCGGCGTCATGCTGGGACTGCCCGGATCGGAACTCCAGTTCGTCGCGTCGTCCAACGACTCGATGAAAGTATTGGAACTGTTCCAGATCCAAGCCAACGAGGGACCTTGCGTCGACTGCTACGCATCGGGCGTGGCGATTATCAATCACGAGCTCGTCGAACCCGACGATCGTTGGCCCCGTTTCACGCCTCGGGCCATCGAGAGCGGATTTCGGTCCGTCCACTGTCTGCCGATGCGGTTACGGGGACGCACCATCGGGGCGCTCAACCTCTTTCGCAGCGACGTCGGCCGGTTGTCGCCTGAGGATGTCGTGGTGGCCCAGGGTCTGGCCGACGTGGCGACCATCGCGATCCTCCAACACCAGTCGTCGCTCAACGCGCGACTCCTCAACACGCAACTGAGTTTTGCCCTCAATAGCCGTATCATTATCGAGCAGGCGAAGGGGATGATCAGTCAATCCCTCTCGTGCACGATGGACGAGGCATTCGGGCGTCTGCGAGCTCATTCACGAAATCACAATGTGCGCCTGACCGACGTCGCCACCGCCGTGGTGGAAGGGACGCAAGTGATGTCCGAGCTCGACCGGCCCCGTACGTAACCTCGCTCGTTGTGGCGAGTGCTCCGGGCGGAGCGTTGGGCCAGAGTTGTGAGCGCGTTGGGTAATGTTTGACGCGCCCCGCCGGTCGCACCTGGCAAGGTGTCGGTAGTGCCGTTGTGTCGGAAGCAGGTGCACCGTGTCAGGGTGCCGACCTGGGCTGACCCGCGGGTGCCCGGGAGGTGATGATGGACGACAGCGCTGCGCGACACGACGCGAGCACCGAGGACGTCCTGACGTTACCGGGGCACGCGAAACATCTCAAACCGGAGATCCTGGTCCGCGCCCCCGACGGACCACGGCGAACGCGGTGGCGTCGCACGATCCACCACTTCACGGGCGCCCGCGACCAGATGTTCTGGCAGATCCTGGCCACGGTGCTGGTCGTTGCCTACGTCGGTTCCCTCTTGATTATGTCGCGACCTCCCTCGGGCTATAACTCGTTGTGGGACGGGTGGATCGGCAATATTGCCGGCATGGTTCCCCTGGCGCCCATCGTGCTTCGTCTTCGACGGACGACACGCTTGCGTGGCGCGTGGACGTCCCTGGCGGCGGGAGTGGTGCTCTACAACCTGGCCAATTTGGTGTACTTGTTACACGACCAGAACATGAGGCCGATCCCCAGTCCCGCACCGAGTGACGTGCCGTACCTCTTGGCGTACGGGGCGTTCGTGGTGGGGGTCGTGCTCATGACGCAACACCGCTACGGACGGGGATTGGAGAGTGTGCGTCTCGATGGTGCAGTGGCGGGACTATCGATTGCGGCCGTGGCGGCCCTGTTCTGGTTCAACCAAGTCCTGGTCATCAGCGGTCGTCCGCTGCAGGTCGTCGTCGGTATGGCCTATCCCTTGCTCGACTTGGTGTTGCTCGTGGTACTGGTCTCGGGGCTCGCGCCGTCGCGTTACCGACCTGACGTGTCGACGTCACTCATGATGTTGGGATTCGTTTGCTTCGTCGTGGGTGACGTCATCTACTTGAACCAACAAGTGAGCGGTACCTACCGACCCGGTACGTTGCTCGACTGCTCGTGGGTGGTGGCGTTGTGGCTCATCGGACTCGCCGCGAGCGCCCCGGAGGAGCGACGGTCGCGTCACCGCTCGGCGACGGTGGGCGACACGATGAGTCTGTCGGCGGTACCGGTGGTGTTCGCCTCCCTGTCGGTCTTGACGCTGGCCATTGCCGTCGTGGAACACTCGTCGAAGGCGGCCTCGTTCTTCGCCATCGGCGCGCTGTGCGTGGTGGTGCTGCGGATGGCGCTGACGCTGCGCGAAGTGCGCCTCGTCGAGCACGCCAACTTCATGGTGGCGCGCACCGATGAGCTCACCGGCTTGGCCAATCGACGTTCCTTCATCGAAAGTACCGGGGAACTGCTCGCGGCGCTCGAAGGGGATCAACAGCTGGGCATGATTCTGATCGATCTCGACGGATTCAAGGAGATCAACGACTCCCTCGGGCACGGGTGCGGCGACGACCTACTGCGCGTGGTGGGCAAGCGCTTCGCGCGCCGCACCGGTCCGCGCGCGCTCATCTCACGCATCGGGGGCGACGAGTTCGCCTGCGCCTTCGTGTTCGAGAAGTTCGATCAATTGGCCGATTTCGGCAACGACATCGTGGCCGCGCTCGCCGACCCGATCGCCCTCGACGGCGTGGTGGTGCGGGTCAGTGCCAGCGTCGGCATCGCGGTCTACCCCGAGCACGGTCTCAACCAAGTCGAATTAATGCGCAGCGCGGATGTCGCGATGTACGAGGCGAAGCGTAATCATTCGACCATCTGTCTCTACCACTCGGATTTCGACTTCAATAGCCGCGACCGCCTGGCGATGATCGGTGATTTGCGCACGGCCCTGGAGAAGGACCAACTCGTTTTGCACTTCCAGTTCACGCAGGATTTTCGCACCGGCGCCATTCACGGGGTCGAGGCGCTGGTGCGCTGGAATCACCCCACGCGGGGCTTGGTGTATCCCGATGAGTTCATCCCCATGGCCGAGCGGGTCGGACTGATTATTCCCCTGACGCGGGTGGTACTGCGCAAGGCGCTGGCCGAATTGACCCGATTGGACGACAGCGGGCACCGCCTCACGATGAGTGTCAACATCTCGCACTTTGACCTGTTGGACGACAAGCTACCGACCTACATCGCCCACCTGCTGGAGGAGTTCCACGTGGACCCCCAGCGACTCACGTTGGAAGTCACCGAATCGAGTTTGGGTGAGAATCCCCTGCGGGCGCGGGCGAGCATCGAGCAGCTTCGTCGCCACGGCGTACGGATCTCCATCGATGACTTCGGGGTGGGGTACTCCTCGATGTCGCAGTTGCTGGAGCTTCCCATCGATGAGCTGAAGATTGACAAGACCTTCGTGTTCGCGCTGGAGAACGATATTCGCGCCCGCGCCGTCATCTCCTCGACCATCGAGCTCGGTCGCGCGCTCAACGTCACGGTCGTGGCCGAAGGGATCGAGACCTTCTCCAACCACCAATTACTGCGTACTCTCGGCGCCGATATCGCCCAGGGGTACTACATCGCGCGACCCAAGACCTCCGAAGAGATCGACGAGTACCTAGCCGTCGTCTCGCCGCTCGCCTAGCGGGGCGCCGAAGGGTCCGAGCGAGCGGGCCGCGGGCGCCAATGGTCACGGCCAACGATTTCGTCTGTCCGGGGTGATCCTCGGCTTCGGTCCCACGCCAGCGACACGGCGGCGATATTCTCCTAGATGAGCGGAGCGCACGTATCTTCTCGAAGGGAGAGATCGCGCCGATGGATTCTTCGAACCCCGATGACGTGCGTCCGTACCGATTGGCGATGTCGTCCTCACTCGACGCTCAGGCGGTGTTGCGAGCGGTTCGCGACCTGGGTGGCGCGATCGTCGATTTCCAATACTTGTACGCCAATGACGCCGCCTGCGAGCTCTTGTCGCGCGAGGTCAGTGAGGTCGGGGGACAGACACTCGGGGCGTTGTCGCCCATGGAGGCGCCTCGGGCCCTGGTCGCGTTTCTCGCGCAGCTCGTCGGTGGCTCGACGTCGGAGACCGGGGACTCGCCCGTGTTCGCGTCGGCGACGCTGGAACGTTTCGACATCCGCGCCGCTCACGACGGCGAGATCGTCGGCGTCACGTGGCGCGACGTGACGAAGTTGCGCGAATTGGCCGACCACTACGAGCTGCTGCTGGGAAACATGTCGGACATCGTGGTGCGTACTGACGAGGAAGGTCGGATCGTGTGGATTGTGGACGTGGTGGAGTCCTCACTCGGGTACGCGCCCAGTGAATTGGTCGGCGTGATGCTGACCGACTTACTGCATCCCGATGATGTCGAGACCCGTCGACGCGTCCACGATCAATTGCGCGGCACCGACGTGGTCCAGTTCCGCCTTCGGCTGCGGGCGAAGAACGGTGAGTATCACCATTTCGCCGCATCGGCTCATCGGCTACTGGATGCGCAGGGTCGCCCCGTCGGTGTGGTCAAAGGACTTCGTCCCATTGACGACGAAGTCAACGAAGAGGAATCCGTTCGGCGTGTCGATCGCTTGTACCGTTTGCTCGCGGAGAATGGTACCGACGTCGTCGCGGTGGAGCGGCGCGGTGTCGTGGAATGGGTATCGCCGTACCTCGAACAGCTCTTGAACCTCACGAGTGATGAAGTGGTGGGTCACTCACTCAGCGAATTGGTGCATCCCGACGACCGCGGCTCCCTCCAGGTGCTACACCGCGAGCCCGACAATGCGTCGGCCGCGTCGGTCACGCTACGTATGCGAATGGCGGATTCGTCCTATCGGTGGGTCGCGATGCGGGCCCGGGACGTCGACGACGACGACGGTTCTCGCGTGCGCGTGGTGTCGTGGCGCGACGCGCAGAACGATATCTCCAGTCAGCGAGCGCTCATCGCTTCGGAGAGCCGATATCGCCTTTTGGCGGAGAATTCCACCGACGTCATCGTGGAGTGCGACGAACGCCAGGTCGTCCGGTGGGTGAGTCCGTCGGCGCTGGGCATCCTGCGGTGGCGCAGTGAGGACGTGGTGGGCACCGTCCTCGCTGATCACGTGTTCCCCGCCGATCGCCAGCTTTGGGAGTCGCAACGCCGTGACCTCGCCATGCGCAACGAAGCGAAGTCGATCGAGGTGAGGTACTTGTCGGCGACGGGAACCCTGAAGTGGGTGACCCAGGAGATCCGAAAGATGCGTCGGATGGACGGCCAGGGCGAATCCACCGTCGTGAGTCTGCGCGACAGGGACGACTGGGTGGCCCTGCGGTACGAATTGGACCAGGAGCGTGCCTCGCTGCGGCTGCTGTCGGACAACATCACGGACGTGGTGTACTCGGTCAATGGTGAAGGCGAACTGACCTGGTTGTCACCTTCGGTCACCGAACAGTTGGGTTGGCAGGTGAATGACCTGATCGGCACGAACATCCTCGAGATGGTGTTTCCCGAGGACCGCCCGCGCGTCCTGGCGTGGCGTCAGCTGTTGCACCTGGGGGAGGAGATCGACGAGATCACGTTGCGAGTGCGGACGGCCGACGGCGACTTCGTCTGGATGAAGGTGAGGGCCAAGCCGCTGCGCGACGCGCACGAACGGGTGACGGGAGTCGTGGTGGCCTTGTCCAATTGCGACGCCGAGATCATCAGCGCGCGGGCCCTGCGGACCTTGTCGGCCGGATCGCGCGCGTTACTGCGGCTGAACGACGTCGACGAACTGCTGTCTCGGATGTGCCAGATCGCGGTGGAGGAGGGTGGGTACTTGCTGGCGTGGTACGGCCAAAAGCGCGAGACGCCCGAGCGGAACGTCGAGGTCGTGGCCCACAGCGTGGTCAACCAGTCGTATCTCGATGGCCTGATCGTGCATTGGGGGGACGACGAGTTCAGTCACGGACCCACTGGTCGGGCCATTCGCTCGGGCGAGGTCGTCACGACCGACAACATCGACGAGGATCCCCTCTTCGCACCCTGGCGAGACCTCGCACGGAGTCACGGTTTTCGCTCGGCCGTGGCGATACCGGTGCGCGTGAACGGTGACGTGGACGGCGCGTGGCAGGTCTACGCGATGGAACCCCGGGCCTTCACCCCCGCCGTGTTATCGGTCTTGGAGGACCTGGCCCTGGAGATCGGCTACGGGCTCGCTCGCTTTCGCGCCACGACGTAGGCCGGTTCGTCGGACCGACGAACGCTCGTGAGCGTGAGTCCTTAGTCGCTCGTTACCAGGTGCGCCGCGGTGTCGAGGGCGTTGACGATCTCGTCCAGGTTGAGCGCCACCGACGCGGCGGCGCCGAGGCGCGCGAGATCGGCGGCCGCGGTGAGGTAGAGAGCTCGCGGCGTGACGGCAGGTAATGGCGGCACGTCATCGATGTGCTCGAGAGTGGCGACGAGAGCCTGGCGCAATTCGGTCAGGGCCTCGCTCGAGGGAGTCGTCGCACCGCGCTCCGCCTCGAAGCGCAGCGCGTGCGTCGCGCGAAGAATGCGCAATCCGCTGGAGAGCACGCCGCGCTCGACGTCGGGGTTGGCCCGGGTGGCCGACGGCTCCTCGAGTGACCGACCGACGGCCGCCTGGGCATCGGCGAAACGGAAGTGCGCCCGACGCGAGGCGGCCACGATGGCCGCGGTGTCTCCGTCGCCAGTGACGTAGCGCAGCACCTCGTCGAGGTAGCGAGCGAGGGAGCCGAACAAGGCACCTTGGCTCTGGCGCACATCTTGCGCCGGTGACGACGGCCAGGCGAGGTAGGTCAGGGCGGAAATGGCGGCTCCCAGGGCTACGTCGAGCAAACGATCGAGGGCGGTACCCACGGAATCGGTGGAGCCCACCGACAGCATCACGAGGACGAGCGACGTGACGAGGCCGATGGACACCGCGAAGCTCGCCGGCCACGTGCTGTAGGCGCACGTGGCGACCACCGCCACCGCGACGCTCGTGGCCGCGAAACCGGGGTGGAGGGTCCCGACGAGGACCGCGGCCAGACTGGCGCCGAGGGCGGTGCCCACCACGCGGCCGACCCCGCGTCGCAACGTGGTGCTGTAGTCGGGCTTCAAGATCACCGCCACGGCGAACGCCACCCAGTAGCCGCGCGGCAGCGACAACCAGTGCGCCAGACCCGTGGCCGCCAAAACGGCGATCGCGAGCCGCACCGCGTGGCGCATCGCTGTGGAGTGAAAATGGAGATTATCGCGCACCAGTGCGAGGTTCTCCGATCGGTGCGAACGGTCGAGGCCACCCCAGCCCACGTCGAGACGCCAGGCTCCGCGGCGCACTTCGGCGCTCTCGCGTTCAACCAGGTGTCCGATGGAGCGTAGTTGACCGCCCAGCGCGTCGAGGTGCGCCAGGATCTGGCTGAACAGGACGGCGTCAGGTTCGTCGGGTCGCAGTGCGTGCAGCTGACGGCGCACCCCGTCGACGAGGTCGCGGTACTGGTGTGACGCCTCGCGCCAATTCGTCGCGCGAGAGGGATGGCGCACCCCGGTCGCCAAATGCTCGAACGTGGACGCCGCCGCAGCCAGCGCGTCGGTGATGGGGTGCAGGTCCGAGGTGGTGCTCTCGGCGAGTCGCGACCGGAGGCCGGCGAGGGTCGTGAAATCCAGTCGCGCGCGACGGGCCTGGTCGACGATGGCTCGTAGGTCACGGTCATCACTGCGACCGAAGAGGGAGAGTGGTGAGAGCACTCGCTGGGCGGTGTCGATACCCTCGAGCGCCCCGATCGCCGAACTATGAGCGGGTGTCGTGGCGTACCGCGCCAGGAGGTTCAGCGCCTCGGCCACCGTGGCGCGCTGGTAACGCAGGCTCGGGGGGAGGCGAAGAACCACGAGCGCGCCCACCTCGACCAGGGCGCCGAACGCGACCATGACGCCGAGGTGGGCGTCCGCGAGGACGGGCCCGGCGAGGCGTCCGAAGACCACGAAGGCCACGATCGCCTGCGATCCGAGCACCCCCTGGGTCTGGCCGAAGAGGACAGCCATGCCGGCCGCGAAGCACCACGGCACCAACAAGGCTGCGTGGAGCCACGGCTGCGATTCGCTCCAGGTGCCCACGAACGCCGATACGCCGAGCCCCAGGGCGTCAACGACGGCTAGGCGCAGCGGCAATCGAGGTGCGCCCACCAGCGACACGATGGCCACGAGATTGGCCCCGACCGCCATCGTGATGGCGGCGCGCGGCGAATGGAGGGCGAGGCCCACGGCGAAGACGGCGGCGACGGGTACCGCGGTGATCAAGCCGGCGACCGGTGAGACGTTACGCCAATTGATGACGAAGGCGCTGCGCAGGGCGCCTCGCGTGATGCCCACGGAGGTCAGTGCACCTGACGCGCAACGACGTGACGATCGACGTCACGACCGGTCATCGGACGCCTCGGTCAATGGATCGACGAGCTCGAGGGCCAGTAATGGTGCCGAGGCCTTCGACAGGCACTCCTGATACTCGAAATTGGCCTGGGAATCAGCGACCACGCCGCCACCGGCTTGCACCGTGGCGCGTCCCTCGCGCAGGGAGACCGTGCGGATCGTGATGGCGAAATCGGCGTCGCCGCGAAGAGAGAAGTATCCGAGGGCCCCGCCGTAGGGTCCTCGTCGCACGGGCTCGAACTCATCGATGATCTCCATGGCCCGGACCTTGGGGGCCCCACTCAACGTGCCCGCGGGGAAGAGGGCGTCGAACGCGTCGAAGGCGTCCAGACCGGGACGCAACTCTCCCCGGACCTGCGAGACCAGGTGCATTAAGTGACTGAATCGCTCCACGTGCGCCAAACGCTCCACGCGCACGGTGCCGGGAACGGCCACGCGACCGACGTCGTTGCGACCCAGGTCGACCAACATCACGTGTTCGGCGATCTCCTTCTCGTCGCGCAAGATCTCGCGTTCCAGTGCGTCGTCGTCGGCGTCGGAGGTGCCCCGTGGTCGCGTCCCGGCAATGGGTCGCGTGGTGACTACGCCGAGTTCGACCCGTACCAACATCTCGGGCGAGGCACCGACAATCTGGCTGTCCCCGGTGTCGATCAGGTACATGTAGGGCGAGGGATTCAACGAGCGCAACACCCGGTAGAGGGTGAGTGGGTCGACGCGGGTGGGTCGGGAGAATTGTTGGCTCGGGACCACTTGGAAGATATCGCCGGCGTAGATGTACTCGCGCGCTCGCGCGACCACGTCGGCGTACTGGTCGGGGGTGAAGTTGGACAGCCGCGCCGCCAGCGCGCGGATGTCCACCGCGGAACGTTGCGTCGGCGCGATCGCCACCAGCCGTTCCACGGCGGGGTCGCCCGCCGGGGGAGGGGCGAGCAGGGTGCTGATCAGCGAGTCGAGGTGGGCGCTGGCGGTGTCGTAGGCCTCGCGGGGCGACGGTGAATCACGGACGTCGGCGAGGACGACGACGGTCGTCGAGTGGCGCAGGTGGTCACAGATCAGTACGACGCCGGGGAACGAAAAGTCGACGTCCGGCCAGGCGCCCGGGGCGTCGGAGCGCGGCAGATTCTCGAGGCGTCGTACGTAGTCGTAGGAGACGAAGCCGACCGCCCCGCCGAAGAAGGCGGGCAGATCGTCGGGCGCGTGAGTGCGGTAGGTCGACAGGATGTCGCGCAAGGTCGCGAGGGGCCCTCGGGGATTCATCTCGTCGTCACGGCCGTCGAGGGTGGTTTTGTCGCCCTGAGCGTGCAGCCGCCAGCGACGATCGAGACCGATGAAGGAGTATCGACCAGTGTCGTCACCGAGTGCGGCGCTCTCCAGGAGGCACAGCGCTCGTCCGTCGGCGAAGCGCTGGTAGATCGACACGGGCGTGTCACGGTCGAGTTGAAGGGTCTGGGTGATCGCGATGGTGTTGAATCCCTGGTTTACCAGTTGGTCGAAGTCGTCGAAGGAGAGGGCCACGTAGTCAGGTTAGTTTTCGCGACCACCTAGGATGCGAGTATGTCGCGTTCGCCGCACTTGTTGGTCATCGATAATTACGATTCTTTCGTCTACAACTTGGTGCAGTACGTCGGTGAGCTCGGCGCCGAGGTCGACGTGGTGCGCAACGACAAAATCACCGCCCAGGAGATCGCCACTCGTGATATCGACGGAGTACTCGTGTCGCCCGGTCCGGGTCATCCTCGTTCGGCGGGTAATTGCCTGGAGATCATCCGGTACTGCGGCGACGCGGGCGTCCCCATGCTCGGTATCTGTCTGGGGCACCAGGCGCTCGGCGAGGCGTTCGGGGCCGACGTGGTGGCGGCTCCGGAACTGCTGCACGGGCGGTCGAGTTTGGTCAGCCACCAAGGGCGCGGTGTCTTCGACGGTCTCGCGAATCCCATGGTCGCGGGCCGCTACCACTCGCTGGTGGTGGAACCGCGGACGTTGCCCGACTGCTTCGAAGTCACCGCGACGTCGGGTGACCTCATCATGGGAATGCGCCACCGGACCCTTCCGCTCGAGGGCGTGCAGTTCCACCCCGAATCAGTGCTCACCCAACACGGGTATCGTCTCTTGGCCAACTGGTTGGCGACCTGCGGTTCCGAGATCGCGGTGGCGAGAGCACAGGAGTTGATCGAGGTGAGCGAGGCGGTTCGCCACTCGCTGCCCGACCCGGTCGCGGCTCGCTAGAAGGATTCGCCGACCCCGACCCGTCGCTCCACCACGACGGAATCCACCAATGTCACTTCGTACGCCGCCGGGCCGAGGAAGGCGACCTGCGACACGTCGCCGACGACGCGCGTCGCTTCGGTGCCCTCGTACCAAATGCCGACGTGGTCGTCGGTTGCGTACGCGACGCTCGGCAGGGTGGCGTCGGCAATGAGACGATGCAGAAGTGGTCGACGCTGGGCTTCGGAGTCGTAGTGCACACCATTGGCGTAGGGCAACAATCCGAGCCCATTGGTGACCGGTGCCAAGGTCGGCCCGAATGAGTCGGTGGTGCCGCCCACGTGCCAGCAGAGGCTGCCCGCGGACACGCCACCGAGGATGACGCCCTGTTCCCAGGCGGCGCGCATGATCTCGTCGATGCCGTGCAGGCGCCACAGCGCGAGCAGGTTGGCGACCGAACCACCGCCGACCCACACGAGGTCGGCGCTGAGCACGAGTTCCTCGGCTCCGGCCGAGGGCTGGGGAAAGACCTTCAGCACCGTGACGTCGCACCCGGCCGAGGAGAACGCGTCGTAGGCCAGCGAGTAGTACGAGGGATCATCGCCCGAGGCTGTCAAGACCACGCAGACCCGTGGTCGATCAGCGCCGGTCACTCGAAGGGCGTCACGGAGCATGGCGCCCAGACGCGCACTCTGCTGCACGGGTCCCGCGACGAAGCCACCCGAGGTGGCCAGAATGCGACGGGTCGTCACGCGGGCTTGTCGCTCAAGTGTGACGCGAAGAAGTCGAGCG
>Ga0209067_10000272_pt1 | contig 35640 bp, 35 predicted proteins | sample ColStrG_CSR_2013_FD_187199 | JGI IMG/M metagenome (GOLD analysis project Ga0209067, IMG submission 187199) | Freshwater sediment microbial communities in response to fracking from Pennsylvania, USA - Cold Stream Run_MetaG_CSR_2013 (SPAdes)... | ecosystem: Environmental > Aquatic > Freshwater >... | reverse complement strand
GCCGAAGTTGGGGCCGATCATATATTCTTGTTTAATAATAAAATGTCGGCCCCAATTTTGGCAAACCGGCTGTTATGCCCTTTTAATTATTTTCTTTTAAATAAGATCTTAATATTTTATTTAATTCTTCTGACTTATTCAAAATCATTAAGTGACCTCCATCTTCGACCCTTAAGTTAGCGTTTATAAATGCTAAAGGAAGAATTTTGTCATTAGTTCCGTGAATGTGAAATACGTTTTTGGGTAAAACTTGATTCTTCCAAGTGGCTACTTTATCAATAGCCCATTTTAAAAAATTAGGATCTGAATCCATCAAAATTTGTTTAAATAAATTTTTGTCATAGGGAGACTTAATTCCAAAAAGCCAATTGGAAATAAGGTTTGAACTCTTTAATAACCTAATTGGAATCATTTTATGGAGTTTTAATTTTCCAGCCAGGCGAAAATAAAAGGGGATTTCTTGCTTGACTTTTGCTGAAGAAATTAAAATCAGTCTTTCAGGCTCAATTTGCTTGGCTATTTCAATGGCCATTATACCTCCAAAAGAAAGACCAATTAAAATTGGTTTTTTTGCAGGAATTTGGTCAATAAGTCTTGCGGCATAATGGGCTATTGGTTCTGAATTAATAGGGGTTATCCATTTGATATGATTTGGAGTATATCCAGAAAAATCTAGTTTTTCAAATGCTCTCTCATCAGCCCCAAGCCCACTTAATATGAAAAGTTCGTTTGTCAAAATTTATTTTTTCCTGAAGTTAGGAATTAGGGCATAACACTTAAATATACGGTATCAGTTTGTTTATATGAAATAATTGGTGGGCTGAATATTAGGTTATAAGCATTCGCGGGTTTGATATTTATTGCGGAAATAGGAATTTGATAATTTCTGTTTTTAGACTTTTTTGGCTCATTATTTCTTTTTGCTTTTGCTTTTTTTCTTTCTTTTTTTTCTTTTCCTTTCTTTTTCATTCTTTTTTTCTTTCCTTATTTAAAGAAGCTTAATTTCTTTCCTTATTTCTTGGAATTGCTTGCATTCGGTGTAGATGTATAATTATAAGGATTTACTAGTTTATAGGATTCTCAAGAATAGGTTGACCTGTTGGTTTGCCTTGGATCGGGTTTCTGATTTGAATAAATCGTTTAGGGTAAATTCGGGTGCGGCTTCGGTGGGTTTTATTTATCGGCATATTGGGGAATTGATGAATATTTTGGGCTTCTTTTTCTGGGTTCTTTTTTGGGATTCTTTTTTGGGATTCCTACCGATATTCCGAATACCAACACGGGGCAAATGGATACGGGTCAGGGGTCAGATATCGCTTTATGCAGAAATATTTTGAAAAGGGGGATGAGATGCTGTATGATTTGGTGGCTTTTACCAGGGAGGAGGTATGGCATTCTTTAGTAGATACGCCTATTTTTTGGACCGATTAGTCGAATACGCCTATTTTCTCCTATTCTTTTTCCTACGGCCCATCACTTGGGTCCATTCCCTGACCTATGCAAGAGGGGGTGAATTACCCCTATCAGGTGGGTGGGTAATTTTGGAATAATGGATGGGAGTAGTATTCTATTAGGATAAGGGACTGGGGAAATTCTTTACCATTCAATTTTTCCTTTTCTCCAAAGGTCGTCCAGGGGGCTAGGGATATTTATAAGTTCTTTTTTGCTTACGTGGAGGTAGCGTTCGGTGGTTTTGATATTGAAATGGCCAAGGAGGTCTTTAATATATTTGATATCGGTTCCTTTTTCCAGAAGGTGGGTAGCAAAACTATGTCGTAAGGAATGAATGCCGGTTTCTTTTTTTATTCCTGCTTTTTCTTTCGCTAGCTGGAATATTCGCTGGATGGTTCTTACTGGGTAGGCGGTTTTGGTTTGCTCCGATTCAAATAAGTAAAATATAGGTTTTGGCCTATATGTTTTTATATAGGCTCTCAGGATATCGAGTAAAATAGGGCTAAGGCTAACGTATCGGTCTTTTTTCCCTTTCGCTTCTTTTATCAAAATCTGCATTCGATCGGAGTCAATATCCTGGATTCTTAGGTTTACTACTTCACTGACTCGCAATCCTGCACTATAGGTGGTAAACAGAATGGCTTTATGCTTGGAATTGGAGAGGGAGCGGAATAACCTTCCCAGCTCTTCCTCTCCCAATACTTTTGGAAGGGTTAAGGGCTTCTTGGGTCTTGGAATTTCAATAAAGAATTTATCCCTGCCCAATACTTTTTCGAAATAATACTTCAAGGCATTTATACGGCTATGGGCGGTATTTTCTTTTATTCCTTCGGTTTCTATAGCATAAAGCATATACCTTCTTAACTGTTCCGGGTTTAGATCATAAACGGGATGTTCCTTTAATAGCCTCAATAATTGGTAAAATTCATTGGTATAGGTGCGAATGGTATTGGGACTATAAGCTCTTAACCTAAGGTGTTCCGAATATCGTTTTAGTGCCAAAAGGTTTTCTTTGCTTAGTTTCCAGGAAAGATGGTTTTCTTCCGGTCTTCTGCTTATTAAATAGGCTTCTTTTTTAAGGGAGGTCTCCTTCTTTTCCAACGGGTTGCTTATAGCTTAATCTTAGTATAATATTTAAATTTATTTATTTTTATTTTATTATTTCCCTGGTTTGACTTTCTTTTATTGTCTTTTTGGATCCCTTTTGGTTCTTTGAAAAAGGGTAATTTTAGCGGTATGGAAAAACTAGTTCGAGAGCGAATGATACTGGGCATTGACCCGGGTACGGTGAATATGGGCTATGGACTGGTTCTAGAAACCAATAAGAAGTTAAAGTTGGAGGCCTTAGGGACATTGAACCTTTCTTCCTTTGAAACGCATCCGGATAAGCTTCGTCGAATATTTGAGCGAACCTTGGGCTTAATTGAACAATATCACCCGGATTGCCTGGCCATCGAAGATCCATTTTATGGAAAGAATGTGCAGGTGATGTTAAAACTGGGTCGTGCACAGGGAGTGGCAATGGCAGCGGCCCTGAGTCGGGATATTCCCATTTTTGAATACTCCCCTAAGAAAATAAAAATGTCGATTACGGGGCGAGGGAATGCTTCTAAAGAACAGGTGGCAGCTATGCTTCGTCAACTCTTGCTTTTTGACCAGGGTGGGGAATTATTGGACGCAACCGATGGTTTGGCCGTGGCGGTTTGTCATGCATTTCAGGGCTTTGCTTCCGGAGATGGGAAAAAATATACGGGTTGGGAAAGTTTTGTGAAGGATAATCCTAAAAAACTTAAAAGCGGGACGGGGAAGTAGTAAAGCGGGTTGGGGAAGTAGTAAAGCGGGGTGAGAAATAGAAAAGCGGGACGGGGAAGTAGTAAAGCGGGTTGGGGAAGTAGAAAAGCGGGGTGAGAAATAGAAAAGCGGGACGGGGAAGTAGAAAAGCGTGTTGGGAATTAGAAAAGAGGTTAGGAAAGTGGAAAAGCGTTTTGGGGGTTGAAAAGCGTTTTGGGGGTTGAAAAGCGTTTTGGGGGTTGAAAATCGGCTTAGGAAGTGGAATAGCAGCTTAGGGGTTGAAAAGCGGCTTGGGAGTTGAAAAGCGGCTTGGGAGTTGAAAAGCGTTTTGGGGTTTGAAAAGGGGCTTGGGGGATTGGGTTATTCAGGGGATTATTTCAGAAAGCTTTTAATTCTTTCCTGGATTTCCTGCATCTCCTTTTTTTCGAGATTAATTTTTGGATTGGAGAAGTTCATATCCTGAACCTGGTTCATGGGAATTAAATGGATATGGGCATGGGGTACTTCTAATCCAATCACGGCCATGCCAATCTTTTTGCAGTCAATCGCCTTTTTTTGGGCTATGGCAATTTTCTTTGCAAAGACATGGAATTCTTTCAGGATATTATCGTCCATATCAAATATATAATCCACCTCCACCTTTGGAATTACCAATGCATGCCCCCTTACCAATGGAAATGCATCGAGTATGGCGGCAAAATGTTCCTCCTCGGCCAGGATATATCCCGGTATTTCTCCGCTTAGAATTCTAGTGAAAATACTGGGCATATCCTGGGTTCTTTGAGGATGGAATGGTTAATGGGTTTTTGGGTTTTGGTATGAACCTGTTTTCTGGATGAATTCGGGTTATGCGCGTTCAGGCGTCTGGCAGGTAGGTGACTAAGAATGGTTAGGTAATAGTCAAGGTTTGTAGGTTTACCGGCTAATATCCAAAATCTCGAATTCCATTTTTCCGCTGGGGGCATTTACCAGGGCAACTTCCCCCTTCGATTTACCTAATAGGCCTTGGGCAATTGGTGATTTGATGGAAATTTTTCCGGTTTTTAAATCGGCTTCTTTCTCGGCCACCAATTGATAGGTCATCACCGATCCATTTCTTCTGTTTTTGATTTTTACCTTGCTCAAGGCTAATACCTTGCTGACATCCAATTTGGATTCATCAATAATACGGGCATTACCCAGCATTTCTTCCAGCTTGGAAATCTTCAGCTCGTGTAATCCCTGGGCTTCCTTGGCAGCATCGTATTCAGCATTTTCGGATAAATCCCCTTTATCTCTGGCCTCTGCAATTTGTTTTGAAATATTGGATCTTCCTTCGGTCTTTAAGTACTGAAGTTCTTGTTTAAGTTTTAATAATCCTTCTTCGGTAAAATAGGTTACATCACTCATAATAGTAAAAAATGTAAAGAGACCAAATTCATGGCCTCCTTGGTTTAAACTGAATATGTACGGTTCTTGTCTACTTTTTGGGAAAGCCTTGGAACAGTATGAACTAATGAATTAATAGGTCACTACAGGCTCTAAAGTCTTGGCATGTTCTACCCAATGTTCCACCTGGCTTAATGCCGGCAGGGCTCTAACCAGTTTCTTATCTTCGTTTACTTCGATCATTTTCTGATGAAGGTTCGCTGGTACTCGATGTCGAAGTTCCTTCACGGTATCGACCCCGGAAGCTTCCAGCAGGTCGGAATATTCCTCTCCTACTCCTTTAATCCTAAATAAATCGGCCATATTCACCCATCTCAAAATATGGGTCTCAGAAATTCCACTATCTTCTGCAATCTTGATTCTTCCCTTCTTGGAAGCACCCTCTTCCAGAAGCTTTTCTACGGTATGAATTCCAATGGCATGCAGTTTCTCTGCATAAACAGGTCCGATGCCTTCAATATCTATAATTTTCGTAGACATATACTATCTCTTTATTTGAACGAATATGGTTAATTAAGCGTAAAATGACAAACGTTACAATCTAAATTTTAATGCCTTCTGCAATATAAAAATTCCGAATTTTTTCAGAAAGAACTGTTGAAATTTTATAATAGGATTCTACAGTCCATCCCGCCACATGGGGCGATAAAATTACGGAATTTATTGTAATTAATTCCTGGAACCAAGGCAAGCTGCTGGTTTTGGGAAATTTTTCATTTTCCAAAACATCCAGCCCGGCACCCAGGATTTTTCCTTCTTTCAGCCCCCAGATCAAATGGTCGGTATGGATTATTTCTCCCCTCGAAGTATTGATAATATATATGGGCTTTTTAAATTTTTCGATAAAGGATTTGTTGATCAAGCTTTTGGTTTCCGGGGTAAGGGGTATATGCAGGCTTAATATATCGGCTTCCCGAAACAGTTCCTCTAAGCTTGCTTCCTTTATCTTCCCTTTCCCATACCCGCTCACATATTTATCATATCCCCAAATAGGGCAGTCAAATCCTTCCAACTTTTTAGCCAGGGTTTTTCCGGTATTGCCCAGGCCTATTATACCGATTTGCTTCGCCGAAATCTCAAAACCCCGGTTTCCTTCCCGGTCCCAGGTTCCTTCCCGAACTTCCTTATCGGCTTTGGTTATTTTATTGGCCAGGGCAAGGATCATTCCCAGGGCATGTTCGGCCACCGCATCCCGGTTTCCTTCCGGGGCATTAAAGCATGCGATGCCTCTTTCTTCGGCATATTCCAGGTCAATATTATCCAGACCAGCTCCTGCCCTACCTATCCATTCCAGTTTACCGGCCATGCTTAATAGCTCCCTATCGATGGGAAACTGGGTGCGAACCACAATACCATGAAAATCACCCAGTATTGCCATCGCTTCGGGTTTGGTGATTTTGGGACTATACTGGACCTCCAAACCAAATTCCTCTAATTGGGTAATTAAAATGGGATGTACATCGGTTACGATCAGGACTTTTTTCATGGGTTTCTTTTTAGTATTCCTTCTCTTTTTCTTGCTCTCCGGACTTTTTATCCCCTAAATACCTGGTTAGCTGGATAAAATCCTTAACCGTTAAGGCCTCGGCCCTGAGGCTATGAAAGGGAGCTTCCGGGTTTTTTATTTCGGGAAAATCTCCCTGAAGCGAATTTCTCAGGGTTTTTCTTCGCATATTGAATCCTGCTTTTACAACCTTGAAAAACATTTTTTCATCGCAATCCAGTTCATAGTTTTCCAAACGGCTTAGTTTCACTACACCAGAATTGACTTTGGGCGGGGGGAAAAAGGACCCTGGTTTTACCGAAAACAAATAATCTACCTTATAAAATGCTTGTACCAAAACGGATAAAATTCCGTATTCCTTGGTCGAGGGTACGGCTCTGAATCGTTCGGCTACTTCCCGCTGAAACATGCCCACCATTTCTTCTACGTTTTGGCGGTTTTCGAGTATGGCAAATATAATTTGGGAGGAAATATTATAAGGAAAGTTTCCAATAATAGTCCATTTTCCTTCCTTCAAAAGTCTTGGGGCTGTTTCCAGGAAATCACCCTGCCGAATTTCGGAATCTGTATCGGGGTACTGGTTTTTTAAATAGGCAATGGATTCTTCATCAATATCCAGGGCCAGGAAATTCTTTCCAAATGCTTCCATCAGGTATTGGGTCAGGACACCTTTACCGGGTCCTACTTCCAATACTCTTCCCTCCTCCTTCGGTTTCAAACTTTCCACCATTTTCTTTGCCAAATGGGTATCGGTAAGAAAATGTTGTCCTAAATGTTTTTTAGCTCTTACATGCATAATCCCTGCAAAGAACCCAAAAAATTTACCAGAATTGGGTATTTCTCTTTCATTTAGGGTGAAATTCCTTTTTGATTCCCATTCCTGTCTGGAATTGCTTTATAAATACTTTAATATTGCCTAAATTTTGTGAGGGCCGGATCAACCTGGCCGTAAATAAAGAATTCAAATGAGCGAGAAGAAAATACGGGTCGGGATTACCGTAGGCGATATAAATGGGATTGGGATAGAAATCATCTTTAAAACCTTAATGAATCCATTCCTGCTAGATAGTTGCACCCCTATCGTATATGGGTCTATTAAAACCATGACTTTTCATAGAAGGGTGCTGGGCCTGGGCGATTTCACTTTTCAAATCATAAAGGAGGCTTCAGAGGCCAATCCCCGGAGGGCTAACCTGATCAATGTCTGGGATAATGAGGTAAAAATGGATATTGGTAAGGAAACCGAAAACGGGGGAATCTATTCCTTTAAATCCCTCGAGGCGGCCACCCAGGATTTAGTCGATGGCAAAATCGATGTACTGGTCACAGCACCCATTCATAAACATAATATTCAAAAATCCGGTTTTGATTTCCCCGGACATACGGAGTACCTGGAATCGAAGGCCGGATCCGGAAAATCCCTTATGTTCATGATTGGAGAAAATTTACGGATAGCGGTGGTGACCGGTCATATTCCGCTTTCCCAGGTCTCCTCGGCCATTACGTCCGAATCCATCCTCCAAAAAATCAAAATATTGGATCAATGCCTGAAAAATGATTTCTGGATTGAAAAACCAAGAATAGCGGTATTAGGATTAAATCCCCATGCCGGCGAAGAGGGGAGTATCGGAATGGAAGAAATTGAGAAAATAACGCCGGCAATAAAACAGGCCCGGGAGGAAGGAATCATGGCTTTTGGTCCTTATCCGGCCGATGGCTTTTTTGGGAAGGCGGATTATGTAAAATTTGATGGAGTGCTGGCCATGTATCATGACCAGGGACTGGTCCCATTTAAAAATATCGCATTTCACCATGGAGTGAATTTTACTGCGGGATTACCTTTTGTTCGAACCTCTCCGGATCATGGTACGGCCTTTGACATAGCAGGAAAGAACGAGGCATCGGAAACTTCCTTCTTGGAGGCTATGGTTCTGGGTTGTGAAATCTATAAAAGACGGTCCGAACAGAAAGAATTAAAGAAGAATCCTCTGAAATTCACCAGGTTTACCAAGGATAGAGATTAAGTTTTCATTTGTCAATAATTTACGTATTTTTGCAGGCTTATAGTGAAAGGAAGCTTGGCATTGCGAAGTGAATTTAGTATACCCTTTGTAGGTCTTAAACTCGGAAAACACGAGTTCAAGTTTGCAATTGGGAACTCGTTCTTTGATTCTTTGGGAATAGATCAATCCTCTTTATTGGTTCATAAAGGAGATTTACTGGCCACTATCCAATTTGATAAACAACAGGAGAATATTTTTCACCTGGATTTTCAAATTGAAGGGAAACTGGTTTTGAATTGTGAACGATGTCTGGACGATTTTGATTATTCCCTTAAAGTACATGAAACCCAATGGGTAAAGATTGGAGAAGTGGATTTTGATGATCCCGATATTCTAATCCTTCCCAAAAATGAGTTTCAATTGGACGTTTCACCCCTCCTGTATGAATTTATCAGTCTGGCTTTACCCCTTATCCGGGTTCATCCCGATAATGAAGAAGGCGTACCTGGGTGTAATAATGAAACGGCCGAAATTATTAAACGCTTTCAAAACCAAGGCCTAGAGGAGAATCTGGACCCCCGTTGGGAAGCATTAAAAAACCTAAAAAACAAAAAAGATTAATATACTGAGATGGCACACCCTAAACGGAAAATTTCCAAATCAAGGAGAGATAAACGACGTACCCATTATAAGGCCGAAGCCTCCCCTATTTTCGTAGATCCAACCACCGGATCTGTTCATTTACCCCACCGAGCATTCACTGTCGATGGAAACACCTATTACCGCGGAAAGGTTATTATAGAAAGAGCTGTTTAAAATTCTTTTTTCCTTTTAACTATGTTAATTTAGGCCTGCATTTAATGCTGGTTCTTTTCTAATACCCTAACTAAAAGTTAAAAGATGGACAACTGCTTTCACTGATGAGAATAGGAATAGATCTTATGGGTGGTGATTTTGCACCTAAATCAGTGATTGAGGGCAGCATTTTAGCCTACCCACTTCTTACTAAAAACGAGGAACTGGTCCTGATAGGGAATAAGGTTTTGGCCGAAACTCTTTTCAGGGAACATGGGTTTAATCCGGATCGTATCCAGATCATTCATACAGAAGAAGAAATTGGTATGGCCGAAACGCCTACCAAAGCCATCCAAAAAAAGCCCAATTCTTCCATTGGTATCGGTTTCGATATGCTTAAAAAGGGGGAATTGCATTCCTTTGGTAGCGCCGGAAATACCGGAGCTATGCTGGTTGGGGCTTTATTCAGTGTTAAAACGATTCCCGGGGTCATTCGACCCGCCGTTAATACTATTGTACCTAAATTAAAGGGTGGTTTTGGGGTTTTATTGGACGTAGGGGTTAACGCCGATTGTAAACCAGAATCCCTGGTTCAATTTGGTATGTTGGGCAAAATCCTGGTAGAAAAAGTCTATAATATTTCAAATCCTAAAGTTGGTTTAGTCAATATTGGCGAGGAAGAGGAAAAGGGGAATTTATTAACCCAGGCGGCCTTTCCTTTGATGCAGGAATCCGAATTCTTTCATTTTATTGGCAATATTGAAGGCCGGGATTTATTTCTGGACAAAGCCGATGTGATGGTTACCGATGGTTTTACCGGAAATGTGGTACTGAAACTGGCCGAATCTTTCTACGAAATGACCCTGATGAAAGGATTTAAGGATGAATTCTTTGATCGCTTCAATTATGAACAATATGGTGGAAGTCCTATTTTAGGCGTGAACGCTCCTGTCCTTATAGGTCATGGCATATCCACCGGAGAGGCCATAAAGAATATGATATTATTATCCCGCCAGATTATCACCACTCAACTCATAGAGGAGGTAAAGGAAGCCTTTAGCTTTTTTGTGGATTCCCCTAATTAATAATGAATAAATCTATTTACGCAGCAATTACAGCAGTTTCTGGTTATGTTCCTGATTATGTTCTTACCAACGAGGAGCTTTCCACTATGGTCGATACCAATGATGAATGGATAGTGACCCGAACCGGAATTAAGGAAAGAAGAATCCTGAAATCCGGCGCCACCTCGGATATGTGTGTGGAGGCGGCAAAAACCTTGTTAGAGAAAAGAGGCATTAAGGCAGAAGAAATTGACTGTATCATCTGCGCCACGGTAACACCCGATATGATGTTTCCCTCTACGGCCAATGTGATTGCCGATAAAATTGGCGCGGTAAATGCCTGGGGATTCGATCTTTCGGCTGCCTGTTCCGGCTTCCTTTTTGCCTTATCGACGGGATCCAAATTTGTGGAAACAGGTTCCTATAAAAAAGTTTTGGTATTTGGAGCCGATAAAATGTCGGCCATTACCGATTATTCCGATCGTTCTACCTGCATTATTTTTGGCGATGGGGCGGGTGTCGTTTTATTGGAGCCTAGCACCGAACCCGTTGGAATCCTGGACTCCGTTTTGAAATCGGATGGATCGGGACGCCATGTATTGAAAATGAAGGCGGGAGGTTCCCAGGTGCCCGCAAGCATTGAGTCCGTGACGAATAAAGAACATTTTCTATACCAGGAGGGGAAAACGGTTTTTAAATTTGCCGTAAAGAATATGGCCGATGTGGCGGTGGAAATCATGGAAAGAAATCATCTGGAAGGGAAGGATATAAGCTGGCTGATTCCCCATCAGGCCAACCGGCGTATTATTGAAGCTACCGCCGAAAGGATGGGATTATCTATGGACAAGGTTACTATCAATATTCAGAAATACGGCAATACCACTTCGGGGACCATCCCTCTTTGTTTATGGGAATGGGAAAAACAGTTCAAGAAAGGAGACCTTTTAATCTTAACCGCATTTGGGGGAGGTTTTACCTGGGGATCCATTCTCTTAAAATGGGCTTATTAAAATCTATAGAATACAGGTCAAATTAACATAGCATGAATATCAAGGAAATACAGGAACTTATCCGCTTTGTTGCCAAATCCGGAGTAAGTGAAGTGGCCATTGAACAGGAAGAGTTTAAAATCACGATCAAGGCCGGTCAGTCTAATATGGGTGGGCAATATTATACGGCTCCTTCCGGACAAGAAAGCTTCCATATTCCTTCTCCCCCCCCTAAACCGAATACGGTAGTACATACGGGTCCGACCTTCACGAAACAGGAAACCAATTCCGATACCGCACATTTATTAACCATTAAATCTCCCATGATTGGGACTTTTTACCGTACTCCCGGACCCAATAAAGATAATTTTGTCAATGTTGGGGATGAAATTACCGCAGGAAAAGTGGTTTGTATTATTGAAGCGATGAAATTGTTTAATGATATTGAATCCGAAATTTCCGGTAGAATTGTAAAAGTTCTGGTAGAAAACGCCAGCCCGGTGGAATACGATCAACCCTTATTCCTCGTAGAGCCTATCTAGGCCTTTTTATTTCAATCTTTTTCCGGGGTTTAATAAATCTCGGCTGGAAGATTAAAGCGTTTAGTTTAATTAGCACTTCATGTTTAAAAAAATATTAATTGCAAACCGGGGGGAAATTGCCCTGAGAATTATCCGTACCTGTAAGGAAATGGGTATAAAAACGGTGGCAGTATATTCTACTGTAGACAGGGATAGTCTGCATGTTCGGTTTGCCGATGAAGCCGTTTGTATTGGCCCTCCTCCCAGCCGAGATTCCTATTTGAATATACCCAGTATAATTTCGGCAGCGGAAATTACCAATGCCGATGCGATTCACCCGGGATATGGTTTTCTTTCTGAAAATGCCCGGTTTTCTAAGATCTGTGCCGAAAATGGATTAAAATTCATTGGAGCGACCGCCGACCAGATCAATGCCATGGGCGATAAGGCCTCTGCCAAGGAGACCATGAAAAAGGCTGGGGTCCCTACCATTCCGGGTTCGGATGGTTTGATTACCGATATTGAACATGGATTACGGGAAGCAGAAAAAATTGGTTATCCCATTATTATAAAAGCTACCGCCGGTGGGGGTGGAAGAGGGATGCGTACGATTTGGAAAGCCGAAGAATTCGAACCTGCCTGGGATTCTGCCCGTCAGGAAGCCGGAGCGGCTTTTGGAAATGATGGTATTTATTTAGAAAAATTTATCGAGGATCCCCGTCATATTGAGATCCAGATTGTGGGCGACCAGTTTGGAAAAGTATGTCATTTATCCGAAAGGGATTGTTCCATTCAAAGAAGACATCAAAAATTGACCGAAGAATCCCCTTCTCCCTTTATGACCGACGAACTCCGTGAAAAAATGGGGGAGGCCGCTATTCGTGGGGCGATGGCAGTAGGGTATGAAGGCGCCGGAACGGTAGAATTCCTGGTCGATAAACATAGAAATTTTTATTTCATGGAAATGAATACCCGTATCCAGGTAGAGCACCCGGTTACCGAGGAAGTCATAAATTATGATTTAATAAAAGAGCAAATCAAGGTGGCCTGCGGGGTCCCTATTTCGGGTAAATCCTATTATCCAAGCCGGCATTCTATAGAGTGCCGCATTAATGCGGAAGATCCGGATAATGGTTTCCGCCCTTCGCCGGGACGAATTACCCATTTTCATTCTCCGGGTGGACATGGCGTTCGGGTCGATACCCATGCCTATGCCGGTTATGTCATTCCACCGAATTATGATTCCCTTATTGCAAAATTGATTACGGTGGCGCAAACCCGTGAGGAAGCCATTTCCACCATGGAAAGAGCCTTAAGTGAATTTGTCATTGAAGGGATTAAAACCACTATTCCATTTCATATTAAACTGATGAAAAATCCGAATTACCGGGCAGGAAATTTCACTACTAAATTTATGGAAACTAACGACTTCGGTCTATAATTCTTATAAAGGGCCATGGCAGAAAACAGGAAGAATTTTTTATTAGGGGCATTCAATAAAAGAACCCGAAATTCCGATGCCGAGATGTCCTTTTTCGAACATTTGGAGGAATTACGCTGGCATATTATCCGCGGCGCTATCGCCGTAGTTTTATTTGCCTCCGTAGCCTTTAGTTTTAAAGAGTTTTTATTCGACACCCTCATTTTTGGTCCAAAAAATTTAAATTTCTGGACATATAGGATGTTTTGCACCCTATCGGAGAAATTGCATCAGCCGGATTTATGTGTAAAGAAATTCAATTTCATTATCCAGAATACGGAATTGGCCGGCCAGTTTTCCCTCCATTTTATGGTGGCCATATTTGCGGGAATTATTCTTGGTTTTCCTTATCTCCTATGGGAATTATGGCGATTTCTTAGTCCGGCCCTGAAGGAAAATGAAAAGCGGTATTCCACTGGTCTTATTGGTGCGGGATCCATTCTGTTTTTATTGGGCGTTTTGTTTGGTTATTATATCATTTTCCCCCTAACCATCAATTTCCTTGGGGGCTATACGGTTAGCGCAGAAATCGTAAACCAGGTTACCCTGGATTCCTATATTTCTATGCTTTTAACCTTGTCCCTGGCCACCGGGGTTACCTTTGAATTACCCATCCTCGTATTCTTTCTTTCCAAAATGGGCATTATTACCCCAAAAATGATGCGCAAATACAGGCGGTATTCTATCGTTGGCATTCTTATCCTGGCAGCGGTCATAACCCCCAGTCCGGATATTATGACCCAGCTCATTGTCTCTACCCCCCTGTTCATATTATATGAAATCAGCATCTTTGTTTCTGCAGCCGTAGGCCGTGGAAAAATCAAACCTTTACCTGAAAACCTTAGAATAGATAAATAAGGGTATAAAAATTATATATTTATTATTTAAATCTATTCCCAGGATAGAATTATTAACTCTGTTAATTATTAATCATACTTTAATGAATTCTCGTTTTCCCTCTCTTCTCCTGCTGGGTGGTTTCTTGGTATCCGGAACCCTGGCCTGTGCACAAACGCCACTATCCGAAAAAGATAATATGGCCGAGCGGTATGCCCCTATTATTAGCCCTATTGCTCTGAAAACCAAATTAGCGGTATTAACCGCCGATTCCCTGGAAGGGAGAGAAACCGGTACGGAAGGCGCCAGGAAAGCGGCCCAATATATTGCTTCCATCTTTAAGCGGGATGGATTAAGTCCTTTGGTCAATCAGGGAGATGGAACCAAATCGTATTTTTTACCGATTCCCCTGAAACAATGGGTCACCGATAAAGGAACCCTGACCATTCAAAACCTGGAATTCACCAGCCCATCCGATTTTATTCCGGTATCGCGTGGGGCCAGGGCTAAAATGGATATTTCCATGGAAAATTTCCTGATTGGGGTGCATCAGGCTTCCGACTCGGCGCATGCCCAGGATTTCGGCACCTTGGATTTAAAAGATAAGGTCCTGATCCTTTTTGATAAAACACCGCAAATCCAGGAACTTTCTTTCTCCAGGAATGCCGAATTATATAATTACCTTCTAAAATTAAATGCGGGTTTAAAGTCCTTAATAGCGAGAAAACCGAAGGCCATTTTCCTGGTCAGTAGCCAGGTGGCCAACCTGAATCAAAATTCCTTCTATAATCTTTATGCAGGAACGCCTACTATGGGCTTTGACCCATCAGAAAGCCGTCCGGGAGCCCTTCCTATTTTTCTTTTTAGTCAGGATGCAGCCACCCGAATGTTGCAAAGCCTAAATATGAACGATGTATTAACCGATCCGGCAAAAAGCCCCGTTCAGGCAAATATTCCTTTCCATCTCCATGTACCCTTAAAGGTAGATAACGTATCGGCTTCGGATGTCCTTGGCTTTATGGAAGGAACTGATTTGAAAAACGAAGTGCTGGTTATATCAGCCCATTATGACCATTTGGGCAAGCATAATGGACAGATATACCATGGAGCCGACGATGATGGTTCTGGTTCTGCCTCCATGATGACCCTTGCCGATGCCTTTGCCCAGGCAAAAAAGAAAGGCCATGGTCCGCGGAGAAGTATTTTATTCCTGGCCAATGTGGGGGAGGAAAAAGGATTATTGGGTTCTGATTTCTATTCCAAACATCCTTTATTACCCTTAAGCCAGACCATTACCGATTTGAATGTGGATATGATAGGCCGGATAGACCAGGCCCATGTTGCCGACTCCAATTATGTATATGTGATTGGTTCGGGTAAATTGAGTTCCGATTTACAATCCATATCCGAACAGGTAAATGATAGGTATTCCCATTTAAAACTGGATTATACCTACGATTCCCCTACCGATCCAAATCGTTTTTATTATCGTTCGGATCATTATAATTTTGCCCGGTATGGAGTTCCCATTATATTTTATTTTAACGGGGTCCATGAAGATTATCATCAGCCTACCGACGTTATAGAGAAAATAAACTTTGGGATTTATTCCAAAAGAGCCCAATTGGTTTTCTTTACCGCATGGGATCTGGCAAATAGGAATATCAAACCTAAAGTAGACAGGAAATCGGATTTTGAGAACTAATTTATTCCATGAAGGATATAGCTGAACAATTTCTGATCGATTCGGAGAATAAGGCCTTCGATCTGGATCATAGAGAAACGATTAATTATAATATATCCAAATATGATACTGCTGTAGAGAATGGATTGTCCCGCTTTTTCCACCTGGAAAATTCAAAAAAGAGGGCCTATACCCATAAATGGAAGGCCATTGAAAACTTGGATCGGTATTTATTGGAATTTGAACAGAATTTTCATAAACGGGGAGGAAAGGTAATTTGGGCCAATTCAGCCGAGGAAGCCCGGAAGGAAATTCTTCAAATTGCCCGGAAGCACCAGGTTCATTCGGTGGTAAAGTCCAAATCTATGGTCACCGAGGAGATTGAATTAAATTCCTTTTTAACGGAAAACCAGGTAGAGACCATAGAGACCGATTTAGGGGAATATATTGTTCAATTGCTGGGGCAGAAACCCTACCATATTGTTACCCCGGCCATGCATCTCCGAAAGGAAGAAATTGCAAAACTCTTCCATGAAAAATTTGGTATGGCCCTCGATTCCAGTCCGGAAGAAATTACCCAAAAAGCCAGGGAATTGTTAAGGGATAAATATTTAAAAGCCGATATGGGTATCACCGGGGCTAATTTTATACTGGCCGATACCGGAAGTATTTGTATTACTGAAAATGAAGGAAATGCAAGGCTTTCCATGTCATTTCCAAAAGTTCATGTGGCTATAGCCGGAATTGAAAAAGTATTACCGAATCTGGCCGATCTGGATTTATTCTGGCCTTTGTTATCCACCCATGGAACTGGTCAGAACTTAACCGTGTATAATAGCATCCTTTCCGGACCGAAATTACCGGAAGAAACCGATGGGCCGGAATTTATGTACGTCATTCTATTGGATAATGGTCGTACCGAACTACTGGGAAGAAAAGAAATGCGTCAGGGGCTTTATTGTATTCGTTGCGGAGCCTGTTTAAATGCCTGCCCGGTTTATAAAAATATTGGCGGACATACCTATGAAACCACGTATAGCGGCCCAATAGGATCGGTTATTTCCCCCCATTTAAATGGGATGAAGGAATTTAAACATCTTAGCCAGGCTTCCAGTCTTTGTGGAAACTGTTCGGCCGTTTGTCCCGTAAAAATAGATCTCCATAAAATGCTTTTAATTAATCGCAGGGATAGTGTACGGGAGGGGTATAGTAATCTTCAGGAGAAATGGACCTGGAAACTCTGGAAAATGGGTATGTTGAATCAAAACCTTATGGATAAAATCAGTCCCAAGCTGAAAACCTTGGGTTTAAAATTCTTTTTTTCCAAAACCTGGGGAAAGCGAAGAGTACTCCCCCCCATAGCCCCTTTGTCCTTTCATGAATTATGGATTCAGAAACATACCGATAAAGGAATAAGCTAATGGATTTCGACCCCACCCGGTACCCCTATACCAAGGATATACATCTGGATATCTATTATAATTTAGTAAAGCCCAGGGTATTCGAAGAGAAAATGCTGGTTTTATTGCGTCAGGGGAAATTGGGTAAATGGTTTTCCGGTATTGGTCAGGAGGCCTTATCGGTGGGCGCCACCATGGCCATGCAATCCGATGAATTTATTTTACCTATGCATCGGAATCTTGGGGTGTTTACCACCCGAAAAGTTCCCCTGGCCCGATTAATCAGCCAGTTTCAGGGTGGGGCAGAAGGGTTTACGAAAGGACGGGATCGTTCTTTTCATTTTGGAAGTATAGATCATGGAATAGTGGGTATGATTTCCCATTTAGGCCCTCAATTGGCTGTAGCCGATGGGATTGCCCTGGCCTCCCAACTAAACCATCAAAAAAAAGTCACCCTGGTTTTTACCGGGGAAGGGGCTACCTCAGAAGGAGATTTTCATGAAGCCCTTAATGTTGCCTCGGTCTGGAATTTACCGGTTATTTTCCTGGTCGAAAATAATGGGTTTGCTCTTTCTACCCCCACCGAGGAACAATATCATTGTAAAAACCTGATCGATAAAGGTATAGGTTATGGAATGGAAGCCTACCAACTGGACGGCAATAATGTCCTGGAAGTGTTCCGAGTGCTTACCTCCCTTGCCTTTTCATTGAGAATTAATCCCAGACCAGTTCTTATAGAAGGATTAACCTTTCGTATGCGGGGCCATGAAGAAGCTTCCGGAACCAAATACGTTTCCCATGAAAAATTGGATGCCTGGGCCGAATTAGATCCCATTAAAAATTACGAAAAATACCTCCTGTCCCTGGGCATCCTGGAACCCGGCGATCCGGAAAAAATAAGAGAAGATTTTAAAAAAGAAATCGATGAAGCCCTTGCCGAGGCCGAAGCACATTTGGCCATCGAGGTGGATGCAGAAAAAGAATTAGACGAGGTTTATGCTCCCTTTCCCGATATTTCGCTATCGGAACCAGGCAATACGGTTTCGGGAAAGGCCAGCTCGGATGTATTTATTGCCCCCAACCTTCGGTTTCTGGACGCCATTCGTCAGGCCATCCTTATGGGCATGGAAAAATATCCTCATCTAATTTTAATGGGACAAGATATTGCCGAGTATGGGGGAGCCTTTAAACTAACAGAAGGTTTATTGGAAAAATTTGGAAAGGATAGGGTTAGAAATACCCCCTTATGTGAATCGGCTATCCTGGGTATAGGACTGGGACTGTCTATCCGGGGCTATAAGTCTATTATAGAAATGCAATTTGCCGATTTTGTGACCATGGGATTCAATCAAATTGTGAATAACCTGGCTAAGGTATATTATAGATGGGGACAAAAGGCCGATGTGGTGATCCGGATGCCAACCGGAGCCGGAATGGCCGCCGGGCCATACCATTCCCAAAGCAATGAGGCCTGGTTTATAAAAACCCCAGGGTTAAAAGTAGTGTACCCAGCATTCCCTTTCGATGCCAAAGGTTTATTTCTCTCCAGTCTGGAAGATCCCAATCCAGTACTTTTCTTTGAGCATAAATTTCTTTATCGAAGTCAGACCGGACCGGTACCGGAAGAATATTATACCCTACCCATAGGAAAGGGGCATACCCTTATGGAAGGAAGAGACCTTAGTATTATTACCTATGGTATGGGCGTTCATTGGGCCCTGGAATGCCTGAAAGAAAATCCCCAGATTCATGCCGATTTAATCGATCTTCGAAGTCTTCAGCCCTGGGACAAGGAATTGGTATTGGAATCCGTAAAAAAAACAGGAAAGGCCCTGATCTTGCATGAAGATACCCTCACCTGTGGATTCGGTGCGGAAATATCTGCTTATTTATCGGAGCATGCCTTTCGCTACCTGGATGCCCCCATCCTGCGGTGTGCCAGTCTGGACACCCCCATTCCCGCGAATGCACATTTGGAAGAAGAATTTCTGGCCAAAAAACGATTAAAGGAAAGCCTGGTCTATTTATGGAAATTTTAGAATAATTCCTTGATGATCCGGTCTATGGTATAGCCTCCCGCCTCAGCCTTATAATTTCGTACCAACCTATGCCGTAGGGTAGGAAGGGCAATGGCCCGTACATCCTCAATATCAGGACTAAACTTCCCGTTTAAAACCGCATGGCATTTGGCCCCCTGGATAAGCATTTGGGAAGCCCTGGGGCCTGCCCCCCAACTTAGGAATTGGTTCGTTATTTCAGGAGCAAGAGAATTTCCTGGCCGGGTTTTATGCACCAATCGTACGGCATATTCCAGGACATGGTCCGTTACCGGTATATGTTTTAAGAGATCCTGAAAATAAAGGATCTCCTCTCCGTTCAGCACTTGTTTTAATTCGGATTTCTGGCCACTCGTCGTATTTCTTACCACCTTAATTTCTTCCTCGAGACTAGGGTATTCCAATAATATATTGAACATAAAACGATCCAACTGTGCCTCCGGTAAGGGGTAGGTACCTTCCTGCTCAATGGGGTTTTGGGTGGCTAAAACGAAGAAGGGCTGGGGAAGTCGGTTATTGACTCCCGCTATGGTAACATTCTTTTCCTGCATAGCCTCCAGCAAGGCTGCCTGAGTTTTTGGTGGGGTCCGGTTAATCTCATCGGCCAGGATTATATTGGCAAAAATAGGCCCTTTAATAAATTTAAAGCTCCTGTCCTCCCCCAATATCTCTGATCCGGTAATATCGGATGGCATTAAATCGGGGGTAAACTGAATCCGGTTATAGCTTAGGTCCAAAACCCTGGATACGGTTTGCACCAATAAGGTTTTAGCAAGACCGGGAACGCCAACCAAAAGGCAATGCCCCCCGCTTAATATCGAAATCAGGACCATGTTTACGGCCTCTTCCTGACCAAAAATAACCTTGGCTATTTCCGCTTTACAATCTTTAAATGCTTGAAATAGGGCCCCTACGGCCTCTGAATCGGATGTATAATTGGGCATAAACTCCTTCAGAAATTAAAATTACTATAATCCGGGAGCTTTATACCAGTTCTTTATCTGGGAGGAGCCGGTGTACTCAGAATCGATGCGAACATAGGTATTTTCCCTTTTCTTTTTTACCCAGTTTTCCAAAACCTTCTTTTGCTTGGCCTGTAGGGCAAATCCCTGAATTCTTGGATAATCCAGGGCAAGACTGGCCCTATGAGGTAAAATCTTGGATTTCAAATAAACAATTCTATAGCCTTTCTTAGCACTTTGTGCATTGGGAGAAAATTCCTGTGGTAAAGAGTATTCCCCTTGTTTCATGGTATCCACCACGGTAAACAGGGAAGGTTTGCTTTGTTCGGCCTGGGATAATTGATCGAGAGGAATGGCCTCCCGGGAAATCATACCTGCATTGATTTTGGTTTGGTCATCGTCCGAATAGGATGCGGCTGCAACGGCAAAACTTATTTTCTTTTGAATTATATATTTATAAATGGTATCCAGTTTCGATTTCGCAGAATCCAAATCGGCCGGCTCATATTCCGGAGTAATTAAAATATGGCGTAAATGAACCTGTTCTCCTCTTCTTTCTATGGATTGGATCAGGTGAAAACCAAATTCGGTTTCTACGGGTTGGGAAATTTCACCGGGTTTCAATCTATAGGCCACTGCTTCGAATTGCTTTACAAAGGTTCCTCTTCCCTGAAAACCTAAATCCCCACCTTTATTGGTGGAACCGGGGTCCTGGGAATATAGAATGGCCATGGTTTCAAATTTCTCTCCATTCCGAATCCGGTCACGGATATCATTTAATTTATCACGAACTATCTTTTTTGCCTTTTCACTAAAGACCGGGTATTTGATAATTTGTCCAATGGCGACTTCAGTACCTAATAGGGGAACCGAATCGGCAGGAAGCGCATTATAAAACTTGGATACTTCTGAAGGGGTAATGGTAATTTTCCCTACAATTTTTTGCTGCATTTCCTGGGCAATTTGTTGATTTGTAAATTCCGGACGCAGTTCTTCCTTATATTCTAAAAGTGATTTCCCAAGAAATTTTTCCAGTTTCTCCTGATCCCCACCAAAATTTCTTTGCATTAAGGCGTTTAAACGCTGGTTCATTAACTGATCCACTTCTCCATCCTGTACCGTAACACTATCTATAGCGGCTTGTATTAATAAAAATTTCTCGGTTATTAATTGGTTTAATACCGTGGCCCGTACTTCTTTATCATTTTTTAAAGCTGGATTTTCCTGAATAATCGGTTGTAAATTTCTTTCTATTTCCGATTTCAAAATGATATTGTCTCCTACCACGGCTGCCAGCTTATCCAAATTCTGCTTGGCCTGTCCCGATACTCCGGAAATAATTCCGGCTAATAAAAAAAATAGAATAAATTTTCTAACCATAAAATGCGATAAAATAGCTCTATGAAAAGGATTTCCATTCCATAGCGGGCAAAAATACATAAATTCGATGCATAAATAACTAAATCCCGAATTTCAACCCAATGTCCTTTAAACTGGAACCGATATCCCATTATGCCAATACCCAGTTTCTTTCAACGGTATTTTTAGATCCTTTGTATAAGGTTGCGTATTTAAATCCAAAAAAGGATCTTCCCCTTCAGGGCGGAAACGAAAAAAGCGTTTTGGTCCTTGTATATGCCAACTATCCCCTTCCCCCTCAGGAAGAAATCTTATTATTTAAAATTTTAGGTTCTATCAAGCTGGAAATCAAAGACATTTATCTTTTAAAAATAGACCCGAACTTCCCCTTTAGCCTCGGAAGAATCCTTAAAATTATCCAGCCCGAAAAGCTATTAATTTTCGGTGGAGAATCTCCTGGACAGATTCCCGGAAAATGGGAAAAATACCAACCGGTTTCCTGGGCCGATACCCAGATATTATGGTCCGATCCGCTCCCTTTATTAGAATCAGACCCGCAAAAAGTATTGAAAAATAAATTATGGACCCAGATAAAAGGGATATTTCTTTCATGAACCCTGCTTCCCTACCCCTTGTATTTTCCTCGGGAAACGAACATAAGATTAGGGAAATTAATGCCTTATTAGGGAGTTCCTATTCCCTGTCAGGGTTAAAAGATTTGAATATTTTAGACGATATTGAGGAGACAGGAAAAACCTTTCGCGAAAATTCCCGGATTAAAGCAGAATATGTTTTTATAAAAACCGGATTAGACGTATTTGCCGACGATAGTGGCCTCGAAGTGGAAGCCTTGCAAGGGGAGCCCGGAATTTATTCAGCCAGATATGCAGGTAACCGGGATATGCGGGAGAACCTGAACCTGGTTTTGAAAAAAATGGAAGGGGAAGAAAACCGAAAGGCAAGGTTTAACGCTACCCTTTGCTTATTTTTTCAGGGAAAGGTTCATTATTTTGAAGGATTCCTGGAAGGACATATCCTGGAAGCCCCAAGGGGCGACCAGGGTTTTGGATATGATCCCATTTTTCAGCCCCTTGGGTTTTGGCAAAGCCTTGCGGAACTGTCCCTGGAGCAAAAAAACCAGATTTCTCATAGAGCCAGGGCATTAGACCAAATGAAGGCCTTTTTGGAAAATACGCGGCACTTTTAGGAGGAGAAGGAGAAGAAAAATTACGGGGCTTAGCCTTTTTTACCGGTGGTTTTGGAATATCCAGAATATTGGGACTGGCATCGTCCGTACTATCCGCCTTAGCCGATTTCTTATTCACCAGACTATCCTGTGCTAAATCCTGAATGCTTGGTTTTCTAAAAATATCATTCCTGGATTTTGGTCTTTCACTATCCCTCCAGTTAAACCCGCCTAATCGCTCTTTCCCGGCAGGGACTTTCAACAGAGGATAAAATTTATGTTCGGGACTTTCGACCGAAACGATTCTTTCGGGTCGGTTCTTTTTAAAATAGATTTTAAAATAACTGGCAATGGAGGTGTTCAATCCAATTATCCGGGTTTTGGTTTTCCTGGTGATGGAATCGGTTTTTTCTTCCTCGGCATAATAAAGACTTTTACCGTTACCATCCACCCGCAACCTATTCAAATTATTATTTTTAAACCGGCCATACATATCCCGTCCGGACATTTGGTTAAATTTTGTCCTATTCAAGCTATCTACCTGGGAAATAATGAATGCCGACCGAAGCATGGCCAGGCTATCCAGTTTTTGGTTTTTCATACTTAAGGAAATGGTATCGGCCGACATCTGGGAACCTTCGGTCCATAATATAGGATGCTTAAAACACCGTATAGTAGAATCAAAATAGGTATATACCATGGAATCCGCTGCGCTTTGGAAATCGGACTTATACATTCTCGCGTTTCGATAAGCAAATATGATTCTATAATGGGCCGTGTCTTCATAATGAACCGCTCTTTTCTTGCCTTCCTGAAATAATCGGGACCATAAGGAATCGGAATTTTCGGGTATTCCTTCCAGTAAATACGGAATATGGATTTTGGCTCTGCGGTTCAAACTATCGTCCCTTCTTCGGGCCAGGGAATCGGCCGAAACAGGAACCGAGGTATCCTTATTGAAAAAAGCAAAAATTCGAGCAAAGAATCCTTTCCTTGGTTTCTTCCTGGGAAGGCTATCGGCGGGAAGAGACTTGCTTTGGGAAAGCGCCTGGACCTTCGGTACCTCAGCAAGTTTTAGGCCAAGGGAATCCGTTTTTCCCTTTCTGTCCATTTGGAATGGGGTAATTGGCACATTTTTCCTGGCATTCAAACTATCACGCAATCCCTTGTTTACGGGCTTCTTCATCACCGGGGCTTTATAGCCAGGTAATTTTTTAAGACTATCCTGGATTACATCCTGCCGGATCTCGTTTAATAATTCCCCTGCCTTTTTATCCAGACTATCAAAACGGGTCTTTTTCAGGTTCTGGACCTTGCTAATAAATAAATGCGGTTTGGCCCGGTCACCGGTAGCCAGTTCGGTTTTCAAGGTATCGGCGGTTAGAAATAGGGAATCGACTTTATCCACCACCGAGCGGACCAAATGTCGTATCACTGTTTTTGCTTTTCCCGATTTCTTATCTCCCCTGGTCTTTTCAGTATCGGAATTTTCGGTTATTAAGGTATCCAATATCACCTTCCCCTTGGGACTAAATTTATTGGGAATTGACCCTGTCTGATTGGTTAATGCTTTATCGCTTTTCAGTTTATCTATAGGTTCCTTCCCCTTCTTGCCTGGTTTCCCGGTTTGAATCAGAGAATCGGGATATTCATTGATGGTGTCCTGGGTATTGGTAATAAAAATAAAAAGAGGTTTTATGGTGGCATAGGTAATTTCAGTCGATTTATTATATACCGCAATACCTCCGTAGAGATAGGCTTTTTCGACCGAATCCCTGAAAAATACGTTTCTTACCGCTCTTCCATAGCCCTTTCGTTTATCATAATAAAGACTATCCCCGCTTAGCCGTTTGGATCCATTTAGGTAATAGGCATGACGGCTAAATTTTGCCTGATCGGTTGCGGTATTATATTCCCCGTTCTCACAATAAATAAAATCATCTTTTCCCGTGATACGGGTAGGCCCAAAGAAATAGGCAATCCGGCTAAGGGTATTATATTGAAGCGTGTCTGAATTAATGGTGGTTTGTGGAGTAAGAATCGTCACCTTGGTTTTAAAATAAGCCACTTTGGTGGTTTCATAATAATAGCCCGTTCGGCTTAATAAAATATTATCCTTATTAGTAATTCTACCTCCATCGTAATAGGTCCCAATTTTAGTATTCAAATCATAATTCAAATGATTGGTGGTAAGGACCCCCTGGCGGTCGGTCATGGTTATATGATCATATAATTGTGCTACCCTGGTTTTACCATCATAGTATAAGCGGTCTCCGGTTATGGTAATGGTATCGGCCTGGTGAATAACTACATGCCCAAAGGCGTTTAATTTATTATCATCCTGAAATAGGATGGCCGAATCGGAGGTCATAATGGCATTGCCCTGAAAAAATCGACAGGGGTTCCCTGTACTATGTAAATGACCTATGGTTTTACCGTTCACCTTTTCAAAATCAGCTTTATCGGCGGTAAAGTTTATAGGTGTTCCATTCTTAGGCTCGGGTCCCTGGTGGGCGGGCATACCATTAGCCCCTAATAATGGGGTATTCTTTTTTATCGCTGGCAGGGTTTTTCCCGGAACGGGCTTTACCTGAGCCAGACTGGGAAGGGTAAGGATAAGCAGAAAAATAAAAAGAAGAAAACGGGAGCTAAACAAGGAAATGCTTTTTATGGGCAAGGGTTGAAAAGACGAACTTTATAAAGCGATGACTAAATTAGGATTTATTATTGGAATTGAATACCCTATGTCCCTTCCCATTTTTACACGATTTCATGATTTTATTCTGGAAAACGAGCTTTTTACACCAGGAAACCGAATCCTTCTGGCCGTTAGCGGGGGAATGGATTCCATGCTCATGGCAAGCCTTTTTGCCCAATCTTCCTTTTCTTTTGGCATAGCCCATTGTAATTTCCAGCTCCGTTCCCTGGAATCAGACCAAGATGAAATTTTTGTCCGCACCTGGGCTAAATCCAACCATATCCCCTTCTATACAAAACGCTTTGATACCGAATTTCGGATGGAAGAGGAAAAAATATCTTTACAAATGGCCGCCCGGGAACTTCGGTACGAATGGTTTGAGGAAATTTGTTCTAAGGAATCCTACGATTATTGTGCCATAGCCCATCATAAAAATGATGTCGTGGAAACCGTTCTGATGAATCTGATACGAGGCACCTCTATTTCCGGACTCCGTGGAATCTTACCCAAATCCGGCATTTTTATTCGACCCTTGCTAGGGTTCACCCGGGAGCAGATTGAAGAAGAATGCCAAAATGATCAAATTCCGTTTCGGGAAGATAGCTCCAATAAAACCACGAAATATATCCGCAATCTTCTTCGGCAGGAAGTGGTTCCCATCCTGAAAAAAATAAATCCAAATTTGGAGGAAACCCTGGCCGCCCATACCAAGCCCTTGCGCTGGGTGGAATTCCTTGCCGGGGAAAAGAAAAAGGAAATCAGGGAAAAATACTGGGTTAAAAATGGGCTTGAACAAAAGCTGGAAATACATTCGATTCAGGAAAAAGGCCCCATGGCCTCCGAGCTTTTATATACTCTGCTGGAGGAATTTGGTTTCTCTTATTCCCAATGCCTGGAAATTTCCCGGAGCCTAAACCAATCCCCCGGTATTCAATTTCATAGTCCCAGCCATATCCTTGCCCTGGACAGGGAATTTTTATTTCTAAAAGCCCTGGGGACTGAAATGTTTGGGGCCTTAGACCAGGAAAGGGACCTATCCTCGCGCTATAAAACCTTGCGATTGGTTCATTCCAAAGAAGTGGAGGAGGTAAAAAAAATACTTGGCATTCTTCCGGGAAAGGAATCTCTCGACCGTAGCCTTCCTGAACCGGGCCCCTATAGGGTGTACCTAAACGCGGATAAATTGGGATCTGACCTTCATTTTCGGTATTGGGAAAATGGGGATAGTTTTATCCCCCTGGGAATGAAAACGGCAAAAAAACTAAGTGACTTTTTTATCGATGAAAAAATTCCTGTTTTTGCTAAATCCAGGATTCCTCTTCTTATTTTCGGGGGGGATATTGTATGGGTAACAGGATATAGAATCCATAATACCTATCGAATAGAAAGGGAAAGTCTTTCCATCCTTATGGTGGAATATGAAGAATAAATTTGCCCTAAATTAGCCGTTTAAACAACAAATTAATTTTCTAATTGTAGTACTAAAAAAAAATCTAATATGAACCGATATCTCTTAATCTTGCTTGTTTTCCTTTTACCAGGAGCAAGCTCCGTAAAAAAATCCGTTAGCTGTTGCGGAACCTCTGCTACAGAGCAATTTGCCAAATTAGGATCCATTCCTGAATTTGTTGCTTCCCATCCAAATCCTGCTCCCCTGAAGGCAGCAACCTTCGAAGGAGAAGATATCCATTTTGCCACTGCCGATGGGAAAGAAGGCCATGCCTATGCATTTAAAACCAAGGCTAAATCCAATAAATTCCTATTGGTGATACATGATTATTTTGGCATTACCGATTATACCAAAACGGAATCCCAAAATCTATTTCATGATTTAAAAGATGTGAATGTAATTGACCTTGATTTATATGATAATAAATCAACCTTGAACCGTGATACGGCAGCTATGTTTATGCAACAAGTTACCCAGGCAAGAGCTATCTCCATTATTAACGGTGCTATCGCCTTTGCTGGTCCAAAAGCTAAAATTGGTACCATTGGATGGTGCTTCGGTGGAGGATGGTCTTTACAAACGGCTTTATTAGCCGGTACCCATACCGAAGCTTGTGTAGTGTATTATGGAATGCCTGAGAAAGATATAGCCCGGTTAAAAAATCTTCATTCGGATGTTCTGGGAATTTTTGCCGATAGGGATAAATGGATTAATAAAAGCGTCGTGGAAGAATTTTCCAAAAATATGAGTGCTGCTGGAAAAACCCTTACCATTAAGCATTATGATGCAGATCATGGATTTGGTAACCCCACCACTGCACAACATGATGCGGTTGCTGCAAAAGATGCCTATAAAAATGCCGTAACCTATTTAAAATCTCGTTTAGGTTAATTACAAAAAGCAGTACAGGTATTATCCTACCTTGAAACCGGATTACATTTGAAGGATTAATGGGAGGAAAGGAATTGAAAAAAAGTACCGAAATTTTAGATACGATTATCATTGGAGGAGGTCCCATAGGTTTAGCCTGTGGGATTTCTCTTTCCAAAAAGAACCTCGATTATCTCATTCTGGAAAAAGGCTGTTTGGTGAATAGCCTGTATAATTACCCGGCCAATATGACTTTTTTCTCCACCTCGGAGAAATTGGAAATAGGAAATATCCCTTTTATTTCCATTAACCCTAAAGCAAACAGACCCGAAGCCCTGGAATATTATAGGCGTGTAGCCCTGAGCCTGAACCTGAATATTCATGTTTACGAGGAGGTAAAGGAAGTAGAAAGAGAGGCGGAGAATCTTTTCCGGGTACTTACCCAAAAAAAAGAATACCAATGCAGGTCATTAATCCTGGCAACGGGATTTTTTGATATTCCGAATTTATTAAATATCCCCGGAGAAAACCTGCCCAAAGTATTCCATTATTTCCAGGATGCCCATCCTTTTTTTGGGCAAAAGATTCTGGTAGTGGGTGCCGCCAATTCAGCGGTGGATGTTGCCCTGGAAAACTGGAGAAAGGGGGCAGAAGTAACTATGGTGATTAAACAGGAAGCCTTTGGCGATAATGTAAAATACTGGGCCAAACCGGATATAGAAAATAGAATAAAGGAAGGCTCCATTAAAGCCTATTTTAGTTCGGAATTATTGGAGATCCATCCGGACTCGGTACTTATTCAAAGTCCTGAAGGAAGAATTTCTCTGGAAAACGATTTTGTATTTGCCATGACGGGCTATTTGCCCAATTTCGATTTATTGAAAAACCTGGGCATTCAGTTTCGTGAGGATCCCATGCAAACCCCGGTGTATGATCCGGAAACCATGGAAACCAACCAGGAAAATATTTATCTGGCAGGGGTTATATGTGGCGGGCTCAATACCCGTAAATGGTTTATTGAAAATTCCAGGGTACATGCCGACCAAATTGCCCGGGAAATGGAACGAAAGAACCTGAAAAAACTTGCTTTGTAAATAAATCCCGGGAAATTTCACTAAAAAACTAAAATACCTACCTGAAAACAGTAATTCAATTATTTTTCCACCTGTACATACAGGGAATTCCTATTAAAAATTGGTGGGATGTATTGGATTCGAACCAACGACCCCTGCCCTGTCAAGGCAATGCTCTAAACCAACTGAGCTAACATCCCTAAACCGAAATTCTAAGCAAATATAAATTTAATGAGCCCAAATTCTCATATCCCAAGCAATCTTATTAGTTTAGCTTCCTTAAACTATTCCTACTATGGACAGGATTGTCACCCTTACCTTAAATCCAGCCCTCGATAAAAGTGCAGAAGTAGACCGATTGGTCGCAGAAGAGAAATTACATTGCGAATTTGCAAAGATTGAACCCGGGGGAGGTGGCATCAATGTTTCTAAGGCTATTAAGAAATTGGGAGGGGAATCCCTGGCTATCTTTACCGCAGGGGGTTCGACAGGAAACCGGATGAAAAATTTATTAACGAAACTGGGCGTTGATTTCCAGGCCGTTGATGTGGAATCCTGGACCCGTGAAAACTTTATCATTGTTGAAAGATCGACCAATTCCCAATTCCGGTTTGGTATGCCTGCTCACGATATTACCCTTGAAGAAGGTGAAAAATGCCTGGATATTATTCGGGGCCTTCATCCAAAACCTACCTACCTGGTGGCCTCCGGCAGCCTTCCTCCGGGATTACCCACCGATTATTACGCCCGGATTGCGTATTTAGCCAAACAATTAGGAGCCAAGTTTATTTTGGATACTTCGGCCGAGCCTTTACGGGTAGCTGCCAATGAAGGTGTTTTCCTTCTGAAGCCTAATTTGAACGAATTGGGTAAAATGGTGGGGGATGATTCTCTCGACGTTACCGTAGCCGACGAAGCGGCCCGGGAAATTATTGCAAAAGGACATTGTGAGGCAGTGGTCGTTTCCCTGGGACCGCAAGGCGCTATCCTGGTTACCGAGAAAAAAGTTGATCATATCCCGGCTCCAACCGTTAAAAAAAGAAGTACCGTGGGAGCGGGAGATAGTATGGTAGCCGGAATTACCCATTCCCTATGCCATGGAAAAACCCTGGTTGATTCTGTTCGAATGGGGGTTGCCTGTGGAACCGCTGCCACCATGAACACCGGAACGGAACTCTTCTCCATGTATGATGCCGAGCGCCTATACCTATGGATTCAGAATTACCAGAGCCGGTATGCCCAGAGTTCAAGCTTCTAATCCTAAAACGGAAACACGCTCAGCAGTCTTTATACCCCTTACACCTGTAATCTTATTGCTAGGTAGGCCTATGGTATGGGCTTTGCCTTAAATTTAGGTTCTTTAAACCCAAAATTTATGAAAATTAATACAGGAATACCCGATAATCATTTGCAGGAAGTAGCCGTTAAACTGAACAAATTACTGGCCAATGAATTGTTTCTCTCCATGAAAACCAGGAATTACCATTGGAATGTGGAAGCCCCCAATTTTTTTGAATTACATAAATTTTTCGAATCCCAGTACAATGAATTAGATGAAATTATGGACGATGTAGCCGAACGGATTCGGGCCTTGGGACATCATGCCGAGGGAAGTATCAAGGATCTGAGCCTTTTAACCGATTTAACCGAACAGCCTGGTACCAGCGACCCCAAAGAACAAATTCAAAACCTATTAAATGACCAGGATACTATCACACAGCAATTGCGTCATTTAATTACCGAATTTGGCGAAACCCATAAAGACTTAGGCTCGGCTGATTTCGTGACGGGTTTATTAAGAACCCATGAAAAGATGGCCTGGATGCTCCGCTCCTTTCTGAAATAAATCTTTTAGTAGGCCTAAACAACCTCTTTTTCTGAGCCTCCATAAACCGGAGGCTTTTTTATTTTATGGCTCCATAAGAATGCATTTTTTGACCAGGAGATTGAAATATCCTGAAATCAAAATCAACCTAGTTCTTTGGTCGCTCATCCAAGAGCCGTAGGTACCGGGACCAAATTTTTTTGGATACATGATTCCTCAGGAATTGGGATGAAAAAATACAGATAGATAAGGTAGAAACCTTTCGTAAAGGCTGGATTGCCGTTTTTGAAAGATCTTCCTTTCCCCCCTTCTTCCAAACGCTATAAGCATACGGAAGGCTAAAGCCGCATGGGATTATCTACGCCACCGTATTTTGACATAAAAAAAGCCTCTATAGATATATAGAGGCTACTGTTTATTAGTGGGAGCTACTGGGTTCGAACCAGTGACCCTCTGCTTGTAAGGCAGATGCTCTGAACCAGCTGAGCTAAGCTCCCTTTCCTTTTTGTTCTTTTTCCTTTTTTAAAAGGATTGCAAATATAGGATTTCCAGGATGGCCTGCAAAATTTTTTTAGTCTTTTTCATCAAATACCTGGGAAAGAATATCCAAGGACTTAATATGACCAAATCCTTCCACCTGGAAGGCATAAAAATCCAATAGGGTATGTAATACTTTCATCCGCATGTTCTTTCCCATTGCAAAAGATTCCCCTTCTTCAAAGCGTAGAAAGGAAAGTCTAAAAATATAGCCAGATACCGGCATGGCCACATAGCCCGGATGCAGGGGTGCCTCTTCGGTAAAGGACCCGTTTTTCATATCAAAATAGAATTTGGACCTTTCCGAATCGAATTCCGGTTCAATAGCATTTTCCAAAGAAGGGAAGAAGCCCAGGTAGCGGCTTAATTGCAATAAAAAAAGGATATGAAAATTCTTAATGCCCAGGGAGCATATATCCAGCCAGAGAAAGGAATTCTTCAGGAATTCAAAAAGAGCCGGATCCTTTTGATGCTGCCGAATGGATTTAATCAGAACTTCATCAAGAAAAAGGATTAAGCTGGCTTTCAGAACATTAAAGGGAATATCCTGGTAATGCGGGTAATTTTTAATTTCCTTTACCCGGTGAATCTCCCCTGTATTTTTGTGACCCGCAATTATTTCTACCTGATGAAGAACCTGTAACGCCCCAGGGGATATTTTTGAACCTGCTTTTCGGGCACTTTGGACCAAATAGGATTGAAGACCCAGCTCATCGGTGAATACCTGTAAAATAACGGAAGAATCCCCATAAGGAATACATCTAAAAATGATCCCTTTAAGTTTAATGAGCACGGAAGGTAATCATTACCAAAGACCAGACCCGGGGAAAAAATATGATCATTCCAATCAAAAAAGCAAATATGGACGCAATCAATACCGCTCCAGCGGCTAAATCTTTTACTTTTCCGGCTCGTATATCAAATTGGGGGGAGACCAGGTTGGTGAGTTCTTCCAGGGAAGTATTCATGCATTCCATTCCAAATACCAAACCCATGGCCAGGAAAATGAGGAGCCATTCCATTTTGGAAATTTGAAAGTACCAGGCACCCAGCAGACTAACCAGACTGATCAGGGAATGTATTCGAATATTTCTCTGGGTTTGAAAGGCCAGTACCAGACCTTTCCATGCAAATCCAAATGTTTTTAAAATTCCATTCATAGGGAAAGTTAAAAATATTTAGACGTTTTTTAGATAGGTTTAAACGGCTTGGGCCAGGTATAAGGGATAAAAACTGGAATGCTGTAAATTTTCATCGATGCAGCGAACGACATCTTTAAGAGTAACTAAATTTTTTATTTCCGTATCAGAAATATAAATATTGTATTGATTTTCCAGGTACCAGATTAATTCGGCCAATTCCATAGGATTTAATCCTATATCTTCTTGTAATTTATCGTAAGCACTAAAACTTCTAAAATGAATCAGGAATCTACTCTCTAAAATTTCTCTTAGTTTTAAAAAAATATTTCTTTTCATAATAAAACCATATAGCAGGTAAAAGATTAAACCATCTCGTTCCTTACCTCCCAAATAATATACCCAAACTCAAAAAATCCCGTAAAATTTTAGGCAGCACCCAAAAAATGCATTTTTTTTATAGGTAATTCAGTATTTTGATGAATTTTTTTTAATGAGATTCCTGGGCGCATTCCGAAATGGCTTATAATTTGGCGCTTGCAGTTCAGGTTTTCATGCATAACTGTCCTATTTTGGACCCAAGCCCTTGGTTCGTTTGTATACGGGGGCTTTATCCCAATAAATCGCTTTCTTCCCTTTTAGGCTCATAAAACCCCTGATAAATACTTTACCTTTGCCCTTCAAAATTTAAAATATCCTTAGGCATCCATGTGGCCAACCATTTCGAATCGAATTCTAAATAACCGGGTATGGGTTTTTTCCCTGGTTGGGATTTTTACCTTGTTCATGATTGGCATGAGTACCCAAATCCGGATTGCCTATAATGATATGAAAGTGCTACCGGGAAACGATTCGGCTTCTATTTATTATTCCAAGTTTAAATCCCAATTCGGTGAAGATGGTTCGGTCATGGTATTGGGTATAAATAGCCCCAAAATTCACCAGATTGCTGTTTTACAAAAATGGGCTTCCCTGGCTAAAAACCTGGAAAAAATTCCCGGCCTGAATAATACGCTTTCCATTACCAATCTTTTTGTACTGAAAAAAGATACCCTGGCTCAAAAATTCACCGTCGACCGAATTAGCCCCAGTTTATTGGAAAATCAATCCGATGCCGATAGTTTATGGCATTCCTATGAACGGTTACCTTTTTACCAGGGATTTATCGCTAATAAGAAAGAGAGTGCCACGCTCATGGCAGTTTCTTTCGATTCCAAAGTTTTAAATGATAAGGACCGGTTAGGGGTGGTCCAGAAAATTGTGGATATGGGTAAGGTTTTCGAAAAGGAAACTGGGATTCGGGTTCATTTTTCCGGACTTCCCTATATTCGTTCGGCCACTTCCCAGATGGTTCTAAAGGAATTTATTTTATTTCTCTGTATAAGTATCCTCACCACAGCCCTAATCCTATTGCTTCTTTACCGAAATGTCTACTCCGTGCTCTTTCCTGTATTAATCGTAATGATAGGAGTGGTTTGGTCGGTTGGTTTAATGGCATTTTTTGGATTTAAAATCACCCTCTTAACCGGTATCATTCCTCCCATTGTGGTGGTGATTGGGGTTCCTAATTCCATATTATTAATCAATAAATACCGGATTGAATATGCCCTGGGTTTATCTAAACTGGACGCCTTAAAAAAGGCTGCCGCTAATATCGGATTTACCATTTTTATCGCCAATATTACCACGGCCATTGGTTTTGGGGTATTTTATTTTACCAAAAGCCAGATTTTGGTGGAATTTGGCATCATCGCCTTTTTAAGCATCATGGGTACATACTTATTATCCCTATTGCTTATTCCCACTATATTTAGTTTACTCCCTCCCCTTCCTGGTTTAAAAAAGGAACCTGGTTCCGACCAAAAATCCCCTTTTTTGGGGAAACTTCTGAACCTGATTTCGGAATTGGTTCTTAAGAAAAGAACCCTTATCTATATCCTTACCCTGGTTTTTGTTCTTCTTGGATTTTGGGGAATGAGTAAAATTAAGGTAAATGGATATATCGTGGATGATCTTCCAAAAAATGACCTGGTTTACCAGGACCTGAAATTCTTTGAAAACCAGTTTATAGGAGTTCTTCCATTTGAAATTAGTATCGATACGAGAAGAAAAAATGGGGTCAGGAATCTGGATCTTTTAAACCGGATTGAATCCATGGAACAGGTTATGTCACGGTATCCCATTTTCACCAAAGCGGTATCGATTAATCAGGTCATTAAATATGCAAAACAAACCGTTTATAACGGAAACCCCAATCGGTATAGTTTGCCATCCCAGGAAGAGGTGGGATTTATCCTGGGTTATATGGGGAAAGTGCCAAAAACCGCTATATCCCATTCTTATGTGGATTCGGAAAACCGCATTTTACGGGTATCCTATCAAATGTCGGATATTGGTTCGGCTAAAATGAATACCCTGATTCAGACATTAAAACCAAAAATTGATTCCATTTTCCCAGGAAAAAAATACAATGTACAATTTACCGGTAGTAGTATTTTATTTATAAAAGGCACCAATTACCTGGTTACCAATCTATTCCAATCCCTCGCTCTGGCCATCGCCCTCATCTCCCTGATCATGATTTATTTATTCCGAACCCCAAAAATGGTTCTGATCTCCTTAATCCCGAACCTCATACCTTTAATCCTTACCGCAGGTATTATGGGATTTGCCGGAATAAATTTGAAACCCACCACCATATTAATATTCAGTATTGCCTTTGGACTGGCCTCCGATCAAACCATTTATTTTCTTACAAAATACAGGGCCGATTTTAACCTAATGAGGCAAGGATTAGCATCGGTTTATACACCCTCACTGGTGGTACGGGTTATTCATGAAACTGGTATTAGTATGATTTATACCGCCATTATCCTGTTCTTTGGGTTCAGCATATTTGATGGATCAAAATTTGGGGGCACGGTCTCCCTGGGCATACTGGTCTCGTTGACCATGGTATTTGCCATTTTATCCAATATTCTTCTCCTCCCTAGTATGCTAATCAGCATAACGGCAACCAAGGAGATTCCTTCTAAGGAAATAGAGCAAAAAGTTGAAATCTAAAAGGGAAAATAAAAAAGGGGGATAGAAGCGGAATCTACCCATTCAGGAAAAAGAAGAATAGGGTTCCCCTTTTTCCTGAATCCAACTAAAGGCGAGGGCTTAAAGCCTATGCATTAATCTGGTTGGACTCTAATAGACTTATAATTTTTTTCTGTAATTGAATAATTTCCAAATCGCGTTCCGCAAGCTTAGCCTTGATATCATTCATTTCATTGCCAAATTTCTGGAGTGCGGCTGAATCATGAAAGGTTAATAATTCAATCACCTTCAATTCAAATAAACCCGCAATCTGTTCAAGCCTGGATAAATTCACATCCGTAAGGCCACATTCAATTTTCGAAAAGGCAGGGGCGGTTATACCTAACTGGGAAGCAACCTGCTCCTGACTCCAGCCTCTTGCCTGACGAAGAGTTTTAATATTTTTGCCTAATTCTTTCATTATTAAAATTTACTCAGTAAAACAAATCTAAAAG
>Ga0209067_10000271_pt1 | contig 35738 bp, 32 predicted proteins | sample ColStrG_CSR_2013_FD_187199 | JGI IMG/M metagenome (GOLD analysis project Ga0209067, IMG submission 187199) | Freshwater sediment microbial communities in response to fracking from Pennsylvania, USA - Cold Stream Run_MetaG_CSR_2013 (SPAdes)... | ecosystem: Environmental > Aquatic > Freshwater >... | reverse complement strand
GATCAGCCATGCAAAATGGCGCACTAGGCTGCGGGATTTCAGGATCGGGGCCGACCATCTTTTGTCTTTGCCAGGGACAATCGAATGCTTATCGAGCCGGCCATGCCATTCAAGCGGAGTTCAATGGAATGAAGTTGAAAAGCGAAATTTATATTTCTGAAGTAAACCGAAATGGAGCCTACATCATTGAATAATCATCATGAAATTCTATAGCACCAATAATTCGAAACACCTTGTTAGCCTTCGCCAAGCCGTGATCAATGGATTGGCTCCCGACAACGGGCTCTACATGCCAGAAGAAATTCCGTCCTTACCGCCTCATTTTTTTAATTCTCTTTCTGAAAAATCTTTTCAGGAAATCGCCCTTGAGGTCGCTAAAGAATTTGTTGAAGAAGAAATTTCAAATGAGGAGCTAAGGAAAATTATTGACCGCGCGATCACCTTTGATGCACCTCTTGTGGAAGTGGGAAAAAATACTTTCGCTTTGGAGCTGTTTCACGGGCCGACGTTAGCCTTTAAAGATTTTGGTGCGCGATTCATGTCACAAGTACTAGGCCATTTTGCAAAACAGCACAGTCGTGAGATCGTCATTTTAGTAGCAACGTCAGGCGATACCGGCAGTGCGGTGGCGAATGGGTTTTTAGGAGTTCCTGGAACGCGCGTGGTAGTGCTTTATCCTTCTGGCAAAGTAAGTGAGATTCAAGAGAAGCAATTTGCCACGCTGGGGCAAAACATAACGGCCGTTGAGGTGAATGGCACTTTTGACGATTGCCAACGTTTGGTGAAGGAAGCATTTTTAGATCCTGAACTTAGAGAATCCTTCTTTCTCACCTCCGCCAATTCGATCAACATCGCACGGCTTATCCCACAATCGTTTTACTATTTCTACGCTTGGTCGCGCCTTCCTAAAAAGGACAACACAGTATTCTCCATTCCCAGTGGAAATTTTGGGAATCTTACAGCCGGCCTCATTGCTAAAAAAATGGGGTTGCCTATTCATCATTTTGTAGCGGCAACCAACATGAACGATATTGTGCCTCATTATTTAGCAACAAAAGAATTTTCCACAAAGCCATCAGTCTCCACTATCAGCAATGCAATGGATGTGGGTGATCCCAGCAACTTTGCTCGGATGTTGGATATATTCCATCATAATTATTCAGCAATGAGACCCCTGATCACAGGGTATTCTTTCACCGATGAGGAAACGCGAGGGGCCATGAGAGCGGTGTTTGAAAAATCCAACTACACGTTGGATCCGCATGGAGCCATTGGTTACCTAGGGCTAAAAACATACCAATCACAAAATTCTGACGCCATCGGTGTGTTTTTAGAAACCGCTCACCCTGCGAAATTCCTTGATGTGGTGGAGGCAACTTTGCAAACCAAAATTTCAGTGCCGGGTGACTTACAAATTTTTTTAGCGAGGGAGAAGAAAACCATTGCCTGTGAGTCCGATTTCCGTTCCTTTAAAACCCTTTTGCAGCGGGTATGAGGTTATACAGAATTAGTTTTTTCCTGATCCACAATTAAAAATTAGTTTTGCAAAACCATGACTGATACCATTGTTTCATTTCGGCAACTTAAAACGTTTGCCCATCAACTGTTTATTCAAATCGGATGCCCGGCAGACCAAGCCGAACTTGCCACCATGTCGTTACTTCGGGCGGATTTACGCGGCATCGATTCGCATGGTGTTGCCCGGCTGAGCGGTTATGTGAGATTATGGGAAGCAAAACGGATCAACAGTAATCCAGAAATAAAAATTATTCATGAAAGCCCCAGCACTGCGGTCGTTGACGGGGACTCTGGGCTAGGTTTGGTAGTAGCACCGAAAGCAATGGAAATTGCCATCGCAAAAGCTAAAAATGCCGGCACCGGATGGGTAGCGGTGAAAAATTCCAATCACTTTGGCATCGCGGGGCACCATGCCATGATGGCTTTACCCCATGATATGATTGGAATGGCGATGACAAATGCGAGTCCATTAGTAGCACCTACTTTTTCTGTTGAGCGATTATAGGAACAAACCCAATTGCCGTGGCCATTCCGGCGCACAAGCAGCCACCCTTTGTTGCCGACTTTGCTACCACCACAGCGGCAAACGGTAAACTCGAGATACTGCAACGAAAAGAAAAAGATGCGCCCTTAGGGTGGATTCAAAAAAAAGACGGCACACCTTCCTCCAACCCCAATGAGTTGAAAGAAGGAGGTGCACTGATACCCCTTGGGAGCGACCGTGAACATGGAAGCCACAAAGGTTTTTGTTTAGGGGCATGGGTGGATATTTTTTCTGCCGTATTAAGTGGCGCAAACTACGGACCATGGGTTCCTCCCTTTGTCAGTTTCTTGGCCCCGCCCGCTGATCCGGTTGGGGAAGGAATTGGGCATTTCTTCGGCGCAATGAGAATCGATGCCTTCCGTCCTGCCGATGAATTTAAGAAGCACATGGACAATTGGATCACTCGTTTCCGGGAGGCAAAGACTGTTGAAGGACAAGAAAAATTGATTATCCCCGGCGATCCGGAACGAGAATTCGAAGAAGACCGGATGAAAAACGGAATTCCAATCAATCTAAAAGTAATGGCCGACCTGAAAGACCTCGAAAAGAAATTTGAAATAACCCTCTAAAAGGTGAAATAGATTCGGAGCACAACAGGAGAATTAAATACACTTGGCGTCTTATAAAGTAAGTCATACATCGCCAGCGCATTAACCGCTCCCCTCTTGCCAAGCGGAAACGAGTAACCTAATCCTAAAAGAAACCTGGAATAATTTGAGCGCACCAGTTCATTGTTATTGTTGTACACCGGGGCGCTAATCACATCGTATTCTAGTTGGAAGAAAACCGGATTGAAGCTATAACGCCCGAAGGGGCCAACTCCGTATTGCGTGAAATTGGTACCTAATTGCGGGTAATTATATTGTTGATAAGTTATACTGGCCCCTACAGAAACTTGGTCGGTGAGCCGGTAACCTAATACCGGCAATAAAGAAAAATAATTGTAGCGGTAACCGTTTATGTCCGTTCCTGCACCTAAGCCACCGCCGATTCCAAAATAAAATTTTTTCAACGAATGAGATGGTCCATTGCCCTGACGAGTGGATTGGTTGTATTGTCCGTACACTACGGCCGCGCCAAAAACCAACGTAATCAACAGCACAAACCTTGTCATATAATCTTAGTTTTCTTGAATAATAAAAATGTCCTCCGTTGGCTTTTTCATGAGATATTTCTCGCGGGCGAATTTTTCAAGTAATTCTTTGTTGGTCGTGAGCTCTTGTCGATCTTTTCCCACCTCTGAAATCTTTTCCTGGTAGTATTCTTTTTCATTTTCGAGCGAACGCAACTTGGTTCCCATTTTAAACCTTGAAATTAAATCATTGGAATCAAGAAAAATCATCCACATTAAAAAACAAAAGCTCGTAACAACATAAAAATTTCTAAATAACGGTGACAGCCTTTTAGACATAAGTTTAAAAAATGGTTTAACGAAGGTAACAAATTCATATGAAAATCCCATTTTAAGGTCATCGGGAATGGGTATATTCCATTATTTTTCCTTCTGTGATTGAAGAGCTTGGCCATACCTTAAGATAAAAGTCAACTTGGCGACCCCATCATTTGACCACGCTAACACTATAAGTCTTTTTTACTTTTGTCCCAAAAAACTCAATGAGATAAAGTCCGCTTGAAAGTGAAGAAATGTCGATGGCAAATTGGTTTATTCCCGATTGCGTCATTGGAAGGTTTTGCTGAAATGTGACCTGTCCCGTCGACTTGTAAATTGTTACCACTACGGTTTCATTTTCAGCGCTTATCCAATCAAGATTTATGATATTGTTAGCCGGATTGGGATAAGGATTGTAAAGTGTATCACTTCCAGTTAAGGAAAGGCATTGCCTGTCATTATACATATCTACATCACCTGCGGGCGTAACTTCTGCACAAATGTATCCCAAAGACTGTGGAACAATTTCTAAACTAAGTGTTTGTTGTACCGATTTTCCAGGAAGCACCGTTGCATTTATCTTCTCTTTCAGTATGGCATTACCTCCCAAATCAATGAGCACTTCTGGATTCGATATCGGAATATTTCCAAGATTTGAAATTCGAACCACAGGATTTGAAGAATTGCTTGCCGGATCTTTGAGCAAAGAAAAGTCTTTCATTGCCAAATCCACTTTAGGGACTACCACATAGATCTCAGCGCTTACCGTGTCAACGCAACCGTGGACATTACTCGCTTGCAGTAGCGCCTTGTACTGGCCCAATTGGGAATACGTGAATACAGGAGAAACTTCAGTACTTGTAGAATTACTTTGGTCACCAAATTGCCATAGGTAAGAATCAGCGAGGGAGGTATTGTTAAAGTCGACAGTTAATGGAGCGCCGCCACCTTGCGTTGACGGAATGAAACTGGCTGTTGGTCCATCATAAATAGTGATATTTTTTGAGGTAGAGTAGACGCATCCTGAACTTCGGGTTGCACTAAGAGTAACAGAATATCCACCAGCTGCATCAAAAGTATAGTTCACCGGCGAACCGGTACTACTACCTGAGCCAAAGTTCCAATTCCAGGCAACACTCGGATCTGGTCCGCCGGGATTTAGTTCTTGGAAGGTGATTGGTTTGCCCGTACATGTGGGTTGGAATATGAAATCCATAACTGGAGGAACGGGCACAGTAATATTTTTCACCACTTGATTTTTACAGTTATTACTGGATGTGGTAGTTAATGTGACAGGAAAAGTTCCCGCTGATTTAAAGACATACGGTGGCGGACTGGGGGCTGATAGAATGGTGCTTTGAATAACCCATTGATAAGAAGTGATATTACCGGAGGAAGCGTCATTGAACTGCGTATTCTCATTGACGCAGGCAGGCGTATTGGTAAACCCTGCTTGGGGGGACGCATAGATTACCACGTTTTGCTGCTTGGTGCCGCTACATCCAAAATTCGTGGTCCCTTGCAAGGTAACATTGTAAGAGGCCGCTGTAGAATAGGTATAGGTCGGATTCTTCTGGTTTGAAGTTCCATTTGCTGCATCGCCAAAACTCCAAGCCCAGGTTGCTATGTTACTATCGGAAAGGGGAGGCGTGTTATTATCAAATTGAGCGGGGTAATTAGCGCATGAAAAGGGGGGGGATTCAATAACAAAATCTGGTCGGGGATTTGAATAAACCGGGAAGTTCTTTGCAAGGAAGTTTTGACAACCTGCGGCATTAGAAGCGGTGAGTGTAACGGTAAAGACTCCGGTAGCTTGATACGTATTGGATGCATCGGTTTGCGATGAACTGTTCCCATCACCAAAATTCCAATTGTAACTTGATATAGCTCCCGTTGAAGCGTTCGTAAAAGTAACAATCGAATTTATGCACCCATTGGCCGGCGACGTGAAATTGACTAGTGGTCCATCTTGAACTATAGAGATAGTTTGAATCGATTGAGAGCTACATCCGGGGATTGAAGCGGTGAGCGTCACGCTTTGCGGCACGGTTGATGCAATCAGATAATCCAAATCCCGAGTCGTGGCAACATTGATTCCATTTACATTCCACTGCCAGGTAGGGTTGGAACCGTTATCAAAAGTAGTGGTGTTGGTGAATAAGTAATTTTGATTAGAACAAATCGGATTGGCCGATGGAAGCAACATAGAAGATTGAGGGGGATTAAAAACCGAAACACTGTTCGTAACAATTCTAGAGCATCCAATTGAATTTGAGACGCTAAGGGTAACATTGTAATTACCAGCGCTTGTATACTGATAAGTTGGAGATTGCTGAGTTGAACCATTGGAATCACCAAAGGACCAATTTATCAAAGTTGCATCAGATGGAAAATTCGTTGGATTAAAAATAATATCGTGTCCGGCACAGTCATTAACAGTAGAAAAGGTCAAATTTTTTGCATAAGAGATTTCCATAACCTTGCTTACAAAAACTTTTTCATTATTTGAACCTGTAGCTGAAAGCGTAACCGTGTAAGTGTTTTCGCTGGTATATTGGACAAGTGGTGAATTGTTGTTTTCGAAAGAAGATAGGATATTACACGATTTGGGAAACTTAATGACTGTTAACAAGCTATTGCTAAAATTTAGAGCTGCACCGTAATATTGGGAGCCCATCGTTACGATTTGAAAACCGTATGCCTGATTTAGGGTTGCAAAAAAGCCGAGTATAGTTTTATTAGGCTGAGTGTTTAAAAAAGAGTTGCCCATGTCAAATCTTACAATGCCCTCGGTTTCAGACGATACCAACAGGAAAAATTCACTGGAATTTGTCACTATTGAAAGGCCAGTTGGGCTAGGTTCTCCAAAGTTTATTATTGACGAAGGGGTAGAGAGAAAATCAGAACCGAATTGCAAAATATGAATCCCACTTCCATACCCGCTCATGACCACGTACCTAAGATTGCAATTAATGAAAATATCTATTCCATGAAGAACGTTACTGTTCGGGACGGAAATTTGAGTTAGGCTTGGAATATTATTTATTGTTGAACCAAAGTTCAAAATTGATAAATAACTTGTATTTCCTCCTGCGATAAATGCGAGGATGTTGCCTCCATCCTTGATGATTTTTATATTTCTATGGTTGGGTAATGAAATGCCTGTGAGTTTGCTCACCTGCGGCAAATTATCAACCGAATTTCCAAATGAAAGTAAAAATACGTCTCCTGGGTTTGTTGAAACAATTGCAAAATTATTTCCATTTTCCAGCCAAAATCCAATTCCCAGTGCACCAGTAATCATTCCAAAATTCCCAAGGTCGTCAAGCGCGGGGCTATTTTCAATAGAATTACCAAAGCTAATTTTGGTAATACTCCCCGATCCTAAATTAGGTGCAAACGCAAAATAATTTCCGTTTTCCTGAATAATCTTAAGATCAAATGGACTTGAACTTTGTGGGACTGATTGAGAATATAGTTCGGTCGGTATATTCAAAATACTTCCATCACAAAAATCCCACGAGAAGTTAGTCACATTTTGGTAACTAGCTGAAACATTAAATGGCTGATTACTACAAATATCAGATGGCAAGATAAAGTCAACAGACGGACATTGCGCCGATACAAATTGACCAATCATAATAAAAAAGACTAGAGGGGAGAATTTGAAATTCATTTAAATGAATTAACTACACGCAATTTTTTCAGATAATCGTCCAATGGAAAGCCCGCTCCTATTAGAATGAGGGGAAGCACTGGAAGCATGTATCGCTGCTCAATTGCTTGTAAATAAAATACAAAAAAGATAATAAAGGTAACTGGGATCAAAACAAAAAGAACGTAATTTTTAGTGGCTCCACTAAACGTGAAAAGATTTACAAAAAGCAAGAAATATAGTCCAATGTGAATAGCCGCAAGCGATAGCCTTAACACATCCATGATTAACCAATTATCACGATATGGCTTTTGAAATATCATGAGATTAGAAGTATTGGAATGAACAACGATATCCAGCACGTACTTCAATGGATTTAATACATAGTATTTAAAATAATGCCTTCTAACCCATTTCGTAGTTAGCAAATCAAACTCCGCAGCAACGCGCATTTCGTCAGGCGAATATTGCCTAGGCAGAGGTCTGACCGAATCAAAGTACGGTTTCTCCAAATAAATAATGTGCTGGTAATCCTTAATTGTGGATCGTATTGCTACCTCTGATAGCTCATCTTTTACCTCGGATGGTATATGATCGATTATTTTCTTGATATGGGCTGACGAAGTATCTCCCGCAAGAGCAGATTGGTAAAATGGAATATGGTATGAATTCATCCTTGAACCATCTTCAGCCCAGCATTTAGTAAAATTCCAAAAAGCACCAAATTCCGGTTTCATACGATCAAGGCTTTCAGGATGATCAGCCATTTCCAATGCGACGAACTCCTTAGTGACTGCGTAATTTCTGATTGCCCAAACCCCAATTAAGCAGAAGGGTATAATCATTATTGAACTAGCGGTCAGGGTTCTGTTCAGAAAGGAAGAAGATTTGGATTGAAAAAAAACATAAAGAAGGATTCCCGGGATCAACAATCCAAGAATTGGACGTGTCATGATTGCGTACCCTAAAAAGAACGATGATAACTGATAATGTAAACGTCGACTTTTCGTTTCCGCCGGCGGTTTTAGCAGGAAGAACAAAGAAAAAATCACAAGAAAGGGTGAAATACTTTCCGTTAAAGTAAAATATGTATAGCTGCTAAAAAATGGCGTGCATCCATAAATTAGAGTTAAAACAACTGATGAACTTAAGGATATATTTAAAAATCGAAAGATGTAAAACACGCAATAAGTTGATACCAAGAAAAGAATAAATTGAAAAGTTCGTAATGCCCAAAGGGTTTTTTCAAATGATAGCCCCCTTCTAAAGGCATAATATAGCAATGGGTACCCAGGCGTTCTTCTGAAATACGATCCGTTTCCAACAGAAGGCGATTGACGCCACCCCTTACCAGCGAGATAATTTTCCACCGGACTCAGATAGTAGATGTTGTCTGGACTAAGGATAGTAACCCCGCTGACGGTCATAGGGTTATTGGAAGACTCGTATTTTTTTGCCAGCTTTAAGTTGAAAGTATTAGTAGTTATTCCAATCAGGCCGGACAAGAATATTATGCCACCGATTAAAAAGTCGTACTTAATTTGATCTTTTCTTAATACCACTCTAATAGAAAATTGATTTAACCTCACTTATTACTGTTTCAATTTCGGACGATTCCATTGGGAAAAAAAGCGGCAACAGAATTGATCGACGATGCAAATCTTCGGACACCGGAAGTCTTGTTTCTTTGTATGATTGAGCGTAAGCGGTTTCTTTATGAGCCAGCATTATGCCGCTTCTTGTCGATATTCCGCGATGCAACAGTTGCTGCATAATGTCAATAACGGGCCGCAAAAACTCTTTTTTAACATAAATGCAGTATGACTGAAAATTAGAGTAGTATCCTTCTTGTTCAACGGGCAGAATCAGGTAAGGAGTATTTATCAATCCATCATTGTATTTAAACGCAAGCTTTCTTCTTTCACTAACAATCCAATCAAGTTTTTCAAGTTGCTTAATTCCAATGGCAGCTTGAATATCAGTCATCCGGTAATTGTACCCAAGCTCAAGGTGATTAGTTATCATAATACTGCTGGAGGTATGACGAACCCGGTCACTGATTGACATTCCATGCTGACGCAATAATTTTATTCTTTCAGCATATTGAGAATTGGAAGTTGTAATCATCCCCCCTTCGCCGGTGGAGATAACCTTTCGCGGATGAAAGGAAAAACAGACTAATTCAGAATGACCTCCAATTTTTTTTCCTTTGTAAGAGGATCCAACCGCACAGGCTGCATCTTCGATAAGTATTAATTTCTTCTCACGGCATAGCTGCTGAAATGAATCAATATCGACAGGCATCCCAATCTGGTGTACAATCAAGATAGCTTTAGTCCTTGAGTTTATCAATTTTCTTGCATGATCTACATCAATATTGAAAGTTTTGCGATCAACGTCAGCAAAAACAGGTTTGGCATTAACATACCTTATTGCATTCGCGGTTGCTATATATGACATTGATGGACAAATCACTTCGTCGCGATCTCCTATCCCCGCGGCAATCATAGCAAGATGTAAAGCCGTTGTACAATTGCTAACTGCTACGGCATATCTGGCACCTACGTATTCAGCAAATTTCTTTTCAAACTCCTCGACTTTTGGACCCTGAGTCACCCATCCGCTTAGAACTGTATCATATGCAGCTCGAGCTTCGTCCTCCGTAAGATACGGTTTAGCTACTGGAATCACTTTATTTGATATTTTTGGAGTCCAAAGTACCAGGCTGATAGATTCTTTAATCCATCCTCCAATGTTAACGAAGGTCTAAAACCTAGGAGTGTTTCAGCTTTACTAATATTGGCCAGTCTTCTTTCAACCGGATTAATTATATTATTTGGTCGAAACTCAGGAATCAAATTACTGTTATTCACCTTCAATAAAGCGGCTAACAATTCCTTAAGGGAGGTTTCCGTGCTGGTGCCAATATTAAACACCTCATCTGTTGCATCCGACTTTAACGCCAACAAATTCGCCCTTGCAACATCCTGCACACTTATAAAATCCATAGTGGTTGATCCATCGCCAAAAATTAGCGGACTTTTTCCATCCCTCAAGCAATCAAGCCAACGAATAATCACCTCTGTATATTTTCCATCGGTGTCCATCCGCGGCCCAAAAACATTAAAATATCGTAAAGCAACATAATCCAATCCATAGGTGAATTTATAGCTTCTTAACAGCTGCTCACCCCACAGTTTGGCCGCGCCATAGAAAGTTTGATTATCATATGGATGATCGGTTTCTGGAGTGGGGAAATGAGTTGCCATCCCATAAACAGATGCACTTGAAGAGTATATTAATTTCTTTACTTTATATAACCTCGCAAGGTTGACGAGGTTGAATGTTGCGTTTACCATCACGTTGAAACCCTCCGTTGGATCTGCAGCACATGCGTTAATACGTAGAGCCGCCATATGAAAAATATAATCCGATTCCTTCACATATTTTTCTACGACTTTAGAATCCCGAACATCACCTTTAATAAATTCAACAACAGGGTTATTGATGAAAAAGGACATGTTGGATAGATTTCCCCTGATAAGATTATCAATAATAAAAATCCTCTTCGGGTGCTCTCGCAAAAGTTCTTCGACTACATGTGAACCTATGAAGCCAGCACCGCCAGTTACCAAAATTGATTTGTTCTCGATATTATACATTATACCTCCAAATTTGCGCTCAGATCAATAATCTCATCAATAATAAATACTTCTCTTTTCCTTGCTGCGTCAAGCGTCCTCCAAAGATATTCTGCAATTATGCCCAAGGAAATATTGGTGATACCAAAGCCCAGCATCAGAATGGAGATCAGCATCGCCCAACCTTGAGCGAGATCATTAAATAATAGTTTTCGTAGGATCAGATAAGAAGAAAATGAAAAACCTACAATAAAAAGAAGAAGCCCGATTACCGACACCAGCCTGATAGGCGCATATGAGAAAGCAACGAAGGAATCTACAAACAATTTTATCTTTTTTCCTAATGTCCATTTCGATTTTCCGTGTTTTCTTAATGACTTCTCATAAGTTACAGATTTCTGACGAAATCCAAGGGTAAGCAATTGAAGGAAAACTGATGAATTGGACTCAACATTCTGATTAAGAAATATTTGTACTTTTTGAGAAAACATCACTACATCAAAACCATTGAAAGGGAAATTTTTAATAACGAATCTTCTCATCAACCATGCGTAGATTTTAGAAAATATCTTTTCCATAAATCCTCCAGTGGGCTTGGCCCGAGTCGCCCAAACAATATCATTTCCGGCGAGGCATTCTTCGTGCATCTTCCTAATCAGTTCAAGTGGATCCTGAAGGTCAGCATACATGAATGTAATAAACTCACTTTTGGCATTGACAATACCTGCACGTAGCGCAGAATGCGATCCAAAATTCTTTGCCAGTTTTATTATTTTAAATTTAGATTTGCCTAAAGTTCGAACAAGAAGCAATGAGACTGACCTATCCGTTGAACCATCATCTACAAAAATGAATTCATAGTCAACTCCAGGATAAGAAGCTACAAAAATATTGATTGCATCAATCAATGCTGGAATGTTTTCCTCCTCATTAAGGAACGGAATTATTACAGAAATCGATTTATTCATTTCTTTTTTAGTACCCACAAGCCCAACTTACTAATTTCAGGGAAGCGGTCATTGACATTGAACAATAATTTCTCACCGACCTCGTGAAATTTCGAACCATAGTGCGGTTGTTCCGGCGAAATATATTGCGGATAGATTATCCTCGTAATAAACTCGTATAGACCAAAAGTCTTATAGTCAAGAATGTCAAAAAATTGTGAAAGAAAGGAGTTGGTTTGATCGAGTTTAAAATCAAGGTTGTATTGAACAGGCGTCAATTCATCCAATTTCAATTTCACCCTCAGCTCATTTAAATTCTTGCGGCCATCATAAGAACCTTCCAACATTAAAAATATTCCATCTTTAGCCAAATGGTTATGGATGTTGTGTATCGCTTTCTTTTGCTCGTCCCAGTCTAAAATATTAATGAGACATCTTTGTGTTATTACCTTAGTAAATTTCCGGTCAAGATTAAACTTGCGAGCATCAATTTGAATAAATTCAACATTATCGCCCACCACCTCTTGTCTTGCTCTTCTTATCATCTCGGGTGAAAAATCGCCGCCAACAATTTGTTTAACTCTTTCTTTGAAGATATTCGAAGAATAACCATTTCCACACCCTAGATCCAAGATCACATCATTGGGTTCAAGAAATGTCAGTAAAGTGTTAATTTCAAATCTTCTTTGATTGGTATCAAAATGCGTTATTTCTTCCGGACTTTTAGCGAGTTTTGCTCTTTCGTTCCAATGATCTAACGTTTCCTCCATAATTGATTCCGAATGTAGGTTGCCTAATATGAATTGACAAATTTAATAATTGAATTTACTTCCTCCTCTGTCAGCTCAGCATACATCGGCAAGGATAAACAATGTCTTGCCAGGTACTCCGAATTAGGAATATCGCCGCTCTGATAACCTAAGTGCGAATATGCTTTCTGCAAATGACAAGGAACGGGATAATGCATCCCTGGAAATACTTGGTTTTTAATTAAATGCCTGGCCAACGAATCCCGATCATCGGTAGTAATAACAAAAAGATGGTAGACAGAATCGCAGTGCGCTGGTTGCACCTGTAAGGCTATCTTATCATTGACCTGCTGTTGGTAATGGCTTGCAATTTTCTTCCTCGCTGAATTCCATTGATCGAGGTATTTTAATTTCACGCTCAAAATAGCCGCTTCAATGCCTCCCATCCTCATATTGTACCCAATTTCATCATGAAAGTACCTGGTCGTTGATCCATGGTTACGCAAGCTAAGCAGGTGCCTGTAATATGATTCATTATTGGTTGTGATACAGCCTCCTTCGCCATATGTTCCGAGATTTTTGCCCGGATAAAAGCTGAAACATGCTAGATCACCAAAACCTCCTACCCGATTACCGCCGTAACGAGCGCCGTGTGCTTGCGCTGCGTCTTCAACAAAAAATAACTTGTGCTTGTCCGCTACGGCTTTCACCGCGTCAATATCAAAAGGCTGTCCATACAAGTGAACTCCAATAATAGCCTTTGTTCTGGCGGTAATCTTTTCTTCAATTTTAGAGGCATCAATTTCCCACGTGTCAGCGCGGCAATCTACAAATACGGGAATCCCGCCAGCGTAACTTACCGCCCAGGCCGTCGCAATAAAGGTATTTGCAGGCACGATAACTTCGTCGCCTGACTTAATTCCCAAAGCCAGCATCGAAAGATGCAATGCTGAAGTCCCATTGTTCAACGCCACACAAAATCGTGTGCCACAATACGATGCAAATTCCTTTTCAAATTGATCGACATACTTTCCACCGGAAAACGCTGTTTCATCACAAACACTATCAACAGCATGACGGACTTCCTCCTTTATGGCTAAATACTGCTTTTTTAAATCCAGAAAATGAATAGGCTGCATGAATATCACGATAAGTAACGGATAACTCTGGCGGGATTTCCAACAGCTACTGCATTATCTGGAATATCTTTAGTAACAACAGCACCTGCTCCGATCAAAGTATTAATTCCAATTTTAATTCCACCTAATATAGTTGCGCCTGTTCCGATCGAAGCACGATCACCTATCTCCGTAGAAACAACCTTCCAGTCCGCGTCAGTCTGAATTGATCCATCTGGATTTACCGATCGAGGGAATAAATCATTAATAAATGAAACATTGTGTCCGACAAAAACCCCATCACCAATAGAAACTCCTTCGCAAATAAAAGTATGGCTGGAAATTTTGCAGTTTTTTCCAATCGTTACTCCTTTTTGGATTTCAACAAACGAGCCAACCTTCGATCCGTCCCCAATTCTACAATCGTATAAATTGACGTACTTAAAAATTTTAACTCCTGCACCAACCTCTACATTATTGATGGATTGCTTTTCTGTTTCAACATTAAGTATCATACTTATAAAATTATTTCTTTGCCCTTATTCTTAATGCTCTTCTGGCTTGCTTCCAACACTTGAACGACATGAAGGCCAATTTGAAAATTTGATACTGGCTGTTTTTTTTCGATCACACATGATATGAAATCTGCCGTCATGGATTGTAATGCTTCTGCCATTGGGATTTTAGGCACAAAGATGTCACCAATACGGTAATCAACAAGCAATTTTGACTTATCATTGAAAGACATGGAATAACCGGAGTCATATACTTTCACTTTTTCGGTTGGCTCCATATCATTATACAGTATCATCTTTTTATCTCCACCAACAAGCATTTGCCTGATTTTCACTGGCGATGACCAGGAACAATTGAAATGGCCTATAAGATTATCAGAATAGTTCAGGGTGAGGTAAGCGATGTTCTCTATTCCATTGCCTAGATGAGAAATTCCTATCGCATGAACGCTTACAGGAAATTTGTTCAATAAATAATCGCAGATAGAAATATCGTGTGCAGCAAGATCCCAGAGCACGTTAACATCTTGCTGAAAGAGCCCTAAATTGATTCTGGTTGAGTCAAGATAATTGATGTTACCCACAGCCCCAGAGTCGATAAGGACTTTCATTTTCTGGACCGCACCCGTGTATAAAAACGTGTGGTCAGGCATCAGGATGAGATTATTCTTCAACGCAAGTTCAATCAGTTCAAGAGATTGGCTTACCCTCGTCGTCATCGGCTTTTCAACCAACACGCTCTTACCCTGAAGCAGGGCCTTTTTAGCCAGTTCATAGTGAGTTGATGGCGGCGTTGCAATGGCAACGGCATGAATCGCCTTATTTGAAAAAACTACGTTAATGTCGGAGCTAAATTGGACATTGGGATATGCTCTTCCCAGGCCTGCCAATCGGCCTGCATCGGCGTCCACAATTGTATGAAGTTTGCAGTTATTTGCCAGAAAAAAATTACGGGCAAGGTTTTTTCCCCAATACCCGTATCCAACTAAAGCCACGTTTATCATGGACCAAAAATAGATGATTTCAGTCAAACGAAACTTTATTATTTATCAAGAATGCGTGCATATATATCCGTGTAACTTCTGATCGCTTTTGACAAAGCATAGTTGCCCATATCAATTTGAAGCACTGATAAGCCAGGAGAAAATAATTTAGATATTACCTTGTCAAATGCTTGTTGAGAAAAATCATCCATGAGATGGTCCTTGTTCCCCGATCCAAAGATCATGCTCACATCACCCCAGCCTTCATTGGTTATAATGGGTACGCCCAATGCCATGACCTCTCCAAGTTTTGTCGCTGACGAAGCTTTTTTTGAATATGATGTTTTGATAAAGCAAACGGAAACGTCTGCCAAAGATATGTGAAGAGGAACTAAGCTACGCGGTGCTTGTGTGATAATAACATCCTTCTTTAAGACATAATTTTCGACATTAATTTTATCGCTTGTGACAAGCAGGAACTTCGCTTCAGGCTTAACCTCTTTTAGCCGCGAAAAAAAATGCAGCATTTCAGTCGTTTTGTACCAGGTTCCCCATGACCCCAAATACAATAAAACAAAATCGCCTGCTTTAATATTCAATTTCTCGCGGAGTGAAGCCCGCAACTCTTCATTGATTTTGGTCCGATCAAACAAATCCAAATCAACGCAGGTGGGTATGACGGCTATAGGTGGGTTTCCAATACTCCAAGATTCAATTTCCGATTTCGCATTGTGGGTAAGGCATATTACTTGATCAGCCTCCCGCAAGAACTGTCTCTCCTTCTTCTTAAAAAAATTATAAATCAGATGGTATAAAGGATTCTCTAAATTCCACAATCCCCCTTCCACTCGTTCATCCGCCCAAAAGCCGCGCATGTCAAAAATAAACTTTACACCTTTCTTTCTTTTCATATCAAAACCAACAAGGGAAGTGATATAACTTCTGCAATGAATAATTGAGATTTTATTGCGTTTGATAATGTTCTTTACCCGTCTTCTTAAAATCCATAAATCATAAATTGTTGACAAAACAGGAGGCCATTTGTGGTAACGCAGCGGTATCCATGTAATTTGATGATTATGACATTGTGCTTCAACTACACTTCTTTGAGACTCATATACTCTTTGCTTTTCAAAAGTTACGGCAATAAACTTATGACCCCCCTGAGAAAGCCCGATCAAATAGGGAAGAATTTGGGATTGCCCTAGCGGATCAGTAAGTCCATCATATGACAAGTAAATAATTTGCCTATCCAAATCGCTCATATTTGAGTAAAAACCTCTGAATAATAATAACGACCCACAAACGATGGTACAAAAAGTCTTCACCTCGATTAAAACGATCAACCAGGCGACGAATATAGGGAGTATTAAACAGGCCCGTTTTATCTAATTGTTCGGCAGAAAGATAGTCCATCAAGTAATTCAAGTCCTTTTTCATCCATTGGGCCAAGGGAATACCGAAGCCCCATTTGGGTCGGTTGAAATATTTCTGCGGCACCATCTCGAATAAGACTTTCCTTAATAAGTACTTAGTAGTTCCTCGTCTCTTTTTCAGTGGCTCAGGAAGATTCATTACAAACTCAATCAACCGATGGTCAAGTAGGGGACAACGGCATTCCAGCCCATAATACATACTGGCCCGGTCAACCTTTACGAGCAAGTCGTCTCTAAGGTAAAATTGAAAATCAAACAAGGCTTGACGTTCCGCCGCCGAAAGTACAGATAAGTACCCCAAATCATTGTAGGAAAAAACAGGGTTAGATCTTTGGTTCAGCAAAACGTGGTTTTGAACTTCTGAATCTGAAAAAAAATATTGCTCCTGGGAAAAGATATGACTTCTCATCTTCTCCTGGCTTACTTTTTCAAAAATAGATGCTGCCTTTTTCCACCTGGGCGACGGCGCCCCCCAGTTTATCAAAAGGTGGAGCGCTGGGCCAAGTCTTCTCCAAAAAGGATTTGCAAGCCGCTCCGCCCACGTGTATGCACCATACCCCAAAAATAGTTCGTCTCCCCCGTCACCAGTTAACGCAACTTTCACCTCCTGTCGAGCATATTTTGATACGAGCATTGTTGGTATGGCGGATGTATCAGCAAAGGGCTCATCAAAATGTTCCATGTACCTGTCGAGCATTTCCATTGCGTCCCGTTCGCCCAATTCAAATCCATAATGATCTGTCCCCAAGTGACGTGCTATTTTTTTCGCATATTGTCGCTCATCAAATTTACTTTCCTTAAATCCTATAGAAAAAGTTTTGAGCCTGATCGATTTCGACGCCACGGCGGCCACCAAACTAGAGTCAATGCCTCCACTTAAAAAGACTCCTACCGGGACATCGGCAACGAGCCTTGAAGTTACTGCATCATCAACCAATTCTTTTAAATGACCAAAAGCTGATACCTCTGAAATCAACCTAGAAGATCTCAAGTAATGTAAAACGTTCCAATAGGGGAAAATAGAAAGTTGAAAATCATCTTTGGAAATAATTCCGTAGTGCCCTGCAGGAAATTTAAAAATGCGTTCATAGAAAGTGCTGGGTTGAGGAATATAGCCCAACTGCAAAAAGGTCCCTATTGTCGATTTATCAATTTCTGTATGTTTGGCCACCTCGGGATGCAACAGCAGTGATTTTATCTCGGAAGCAAAAACAAAAGAATTGTTTGACAAGAAATAATACAGTGGTTTCTTGCCGGCGCGATCACGAAATAAAAACATCTCGCTGAGTTGCGTATCATAAATCGCCAGCGCAAACATTCCCTGCATTTTATGGATAAATCCTGTACCCCATAACGCAAAAGCTTCAAGTAATACCTCTGAATCTGATGATGTACAGAAAACAGCCCCAGCGGCAGCAAGTTCTTCAGCTACTTTCTTATAATTATAAATCTCGCCGTTGTAAACCATTACATATCGTCCATCCCTTGAATAAAAAGGTTGATTTGAGCGCTGATCCAAATCGATTATACTTAATCTACGATGGCCTAGCGCAATGCCATTACTCCTATAATAGCCATGAGCATCAGGGCCGCGATGGACCAGAGCATCTGTCATCATTTCAATGGCGTGCGGTGGCACCATATTCCTCGAAAAAATTCCTGATATTCCACACATATGATAGGTATTACATCAAAAACATTTTCTTACAAACCACTAAAAAGCGATATTTGATAATAATACGAGGATATTTGACAGCAGCTGCCACTAAAAATTTAAAAGTCAACAATCGCTCCCCCGACATTGCCAAATGAAGCGCGAGGTAGAGCAAGGAATACGACGTAAACATACCTGCTCTTGACCCGAATTTCTCAATGAATTTGGCATCCGATTCAACCTTTTTAATCAGAAGGAAAATACGAGCAATCAACCTTTGATAATCTGTATTTACTACGCTACGATTATCATGCTCAATCAATCTTGAGGTAACTTCAGGAAAAGAAAAAATTTCAACACGAGCCGCCAACCTCATCCACAATTCGTAATCCTCGGATCCAGACAATTGCCTGTCTTCATCAAAAGAGTTTCTCAAAGCAACATCTCTTCTCAAAAAGACACCCATGCAACTCATGAAATTTCCTTCAGGCATTTTATCGTTCAACGGGCTCGGCAGCAATGGAATGCGATCCACATGTCCGTCCAAATGCAGGATTTCATAGCCCAAATGAAATGCAGGAGGCGATTTCATCAATTTAATTTTCTCTAGCGCGGAGGCCAAGTGCCAGGGCAGTAGCACGTCATCGGAGTCGAGAAAGGTAACATAATCTCCCCTCGATTTACTTGTCCCAAAATTTCTGGCCGCGCCCCTTTCCGAATTTTCAATTTTGAAGTACTTGATTCGCTCATCTTTGAGATACGGCTGAACAACTTCGTACGTGTTGTCTGTACTACCGTCATCGACAATGATAAGTTCAAAATGAAAATAAATCTGTTCTAATAATGAACAGATAGTTTCTTTGACCATGTCAGCTCGATTGTATGAAGGAACTACAACAGAAAAAAAAATTTCAAGATTCATACAATCCTTCCAGTTGAGTGATCATCTTACTAAGGGGAAACAAACCTGCAGATTCTTTTCCATTAGTAATTAGGCGATTTTTTAAATCAACGCTTTCCAGTATTCTCACAACCGAGTTGTAAATACTTTCGGCACTACAAAATGGCACCACTAATGCGTTATACTCATGCACGATAAATTCCGGCGCTATTCCGGACAGGGTAAAGACAGACGGAATACCGCTTGCCAATGCCTCCACATACGTTTGTCCAAAAGCTTCGCTTTCTGCATCTGTCGGAACGTGTACAAAAATGTCAAAGAAATGGTAGATCGCCGCAAGGTTAGATTCGAACACGATTTCAGTGAATGAACTCGTATTTAGATCTCGTAACATATTTTTAATAGTACCAGAATAACTACCCTGTGCGTTAATTAAAATCAGATGGGCTTGGGGATACTTCGCTTTTAATTCCTTGAACGCTGGAATGACGTATTGAACGCCCTTCCATTTTTCAAACCTAGAAATAATACCCACTACCGGATAGAAATTAAAATTGATCTTATACTTCTCTTTAAGGTTCCTTATTTCGTCAGCTTTTATATTCTGAAAATAGGATAGTTTGAAGCCGTGGGGGATCAAAAAAACTTTTTTGGGATTGGCCTTATCTTTCTCAATTAAAATATTTCTTACATTATTCGAGATTGCGATGATGTGAGTGGCCATTCGATTGCAAAGTCTATCCCATTTTAATCCAGCTGGGTATTCATTATAATGGACCAGGGCATGGTGACGGGTGTAAACTCTTTTTTTGATACCAACTATCCATGCAGAAGAAAGACCCAGCAAATTTGCCCTCCATAAATGAGTGTGCACAGCGCTGGGCTTTTCCTTTAATAAAATCGAAAGTAAGCGAATAAATTTACTTATCCAGTCCCTATTCTTTTTGTCCACGATTTCGTAATATCGTATAGAGTGTCTTCGTAAAAAGTTTGAAAACTCCGTATCATGCCTACCTATAACAACGAAACACAAATCAAATTTTTTGGCTAAACACAGAGCCAACCACTCAAAAGCAATAGCTCTGTCTACGTCAGAAACAATATATACAAGTTTATTCTTGTTCACGAATGGCAATTGCTGAAGAGATGAGCGTTACAACAAACTTCGATCACTTTCTGATGGAATGGCAATAACATCCACGTGCCTATCGAATATTCCTGTAACATCATGTAATCGATTACCCCTAATGTCATAAATATTATATTCTCTTTCCTGCAGCCAATGAAAAATAGACGTAGACGAAACACCAAACCTACCTAATAAAGTGTCGTCTACCTCCAAAAACAGCTTTGGCCTAAAAGCGGAAATTGTTTGCTCGCCACCCTTTAGTACCTGCATTTCATAACCCTCGACATCCAGCTTTATGAAATTAACTTTAGAGATGTTGTTTTCCTTGACAAACTGGTCCATTGATCGGACTTTTATTTGTTCGTCTTCAGAAATTCTGTCAGTTGAAATTCTGTTCATGCCTCGGTTATTCTCGGTTTCCGTGTGGAGATATGCTGTGCCCTCCATTTCTCCGAGAGCTAGTTGTTCCACCACTAAATTTGACAAATTGTTTAGGCCTAAATTGGCTTGACATTTATTAAAGCTAATTTCTGAAGGTTCAAATCCATACACAAATCCCCTTTTTGCTTTCATCGCACAACGCAACGCGAAATATCCAACATTAGTGCCAATATCGAGAACCAGATCGCCTGGCTGTATAAAAGATAGCATCAAATCCAGGCCCTCTTCTTTCAAATTGAAATAAATATACCAGTCTACAAGATCCGAGATGTCCAGATTCAGCCTTAAATCATTTCGATAAACTTGCCTCCAAGATGGATTCGGGAATAGATGTGGCATTGGAATGAATCGAGCCGCGAAATCAGAGGCATTCTTCCCTTGAACAAATTTAAGCAACCAATATTCACCAAATTTATTGGCATATAGACTTCTGATTTTGTCAAAATAACTTGTCTTAGACCTCGCGTTCATCCTTTGAATTTGACCTTTTAACTTTCAGAGCTGAGTGCGTATAAATAAATGAACTAAAAATAAAATTTCTAATAGACGGGTGTAACCTTGAAAACAAATTGGTTTTGAAAAAAAATTCCCAAAGGGGTCTATACTTAAACACCAGTGATTTAATCGAGTCCTTAATCGTATCATCTAACCATTGAAACTGCAAAGGCACTAGGACCTTATATTCTGGGTGTAACCGTAAAAGCAACCTCTTTGATTGATAATATTGGTGTTGTCTTTTAATTGTTATCAGAATACCTGCAAAATCATTATGATAGCATTTCAAATTTGGGTTGAAAAAAATCTTCTTACCAGAGAGTAAAACCCTTAAACTAAAGTCAAAATCTTCTGAGTCCGAAATCCTTTCATCAAATTTGCCAATTTCAAAGAAAAGTTCCTTCGGCAATGACAAATTTGCGGTAGTAAAAATATAATCTTGAAAGGATACCTGACTTAAGCCCTCTCCCCGGTTTTGCACAGCTTTTTTTTCACAATAGTTGCGGTAATTCAAAAATAAATCCATGCCTATTTTCTGTTCATTAAGTATTGGATTACCTACAAGGATTGAATCTTCGCGAATCTGATGGAACGCAACATGTTGTTCAATGTTGTCTTGCATTACTTCAATATCGTCATCTAAGAATACAAGGATTTTACCGCTTGCCAATAAAGCCCCCTTGTTTCTAGCGCAAGACCTTCCTCCATTTAATTGCTGTTCGATGACCAGGTTGGATAAACGACCACTAAATTTATTTACAACATCTATAGTATTATCCGTGGAACCGTCGATAATAACAATTGTTTCAAAATCTCTAAATGACTGGTTATACAATGCCTCAAGAGTTTCTGCAATTTTTGCGGCACCATTAAAAGTTGGCACTATTACACTTGTTTGCATACCTATTTAGCCCACCTCTTGATCAAAATATCTCTAACTTTTCGGACCTTTGAAAAAAATCTCGAATTGATAAATGCCAGGTCAGCCCGGGAAAACTGGGGAACCCTCAGTAAGTCATTTGATTGCAATAAATCTTCAAGCGAGTTAGCCTTTACAAACCCAAGCTTAGGCCAAACCTTAGGTTTGAGGTAATGAAAGTTTGAGGAGGCCATAAAATTTTCCTTGTTAAGTGTTTCCCAAATCTCCAGATAGTGGCGCTTCTCAAAATCATTGCTGTGACCCCAATTATTAATTTTCTCTCTAATTTCGTTGGTTGTTCGAGCCCATGATTGATGAAGGATTTTAAAATTGGTTACTAAATTAAAATTTCCATTCATCCTTCCGTATTCATAAACAGGATTTTTAGATGCAATTTGAATTAACTCAATGTTGTCTTTCCTGATGGGGTCAACATATAAGAAACCTTCGTTCAATTGCTTATACAGAACAACCCAACAGCAGCATACATTGGCTTTCGCTACTGCGTTCGCAGGCAAATCCCGGAGGTACTTAACAAACTCTCCAAATTGAAGAAAGTATTCATCGCAATCCAATTGAATATGCCATCCTCCCTCCCCCAAAAAATTCGCCAAAAGGTTCCTCTGGCGCACTTCATTTTCCATGGGTTTTAATGAAGCGAGATGGAAATCATCTTCAAATATCTTTATTTTATTCTCCAAATCAATTCCATTAATCAACTTATCAAATTCGGATTTGCTAAATTCATACGGATGTCCAGACCAACTTATCCTATCCTTGTCGATAGAAATACAAATCAAATCTGCGTGGTGGTAAACAAGTGGTAATGAATACCTTAGCAAGTACCAATCATAGGCTATGCAGAAGCCAACTTTAATGCTGTTATTCACTTTATAAAAAGATATAAATCAACGATTTGGCAAATTAGAGTTTTTAATTGGCACTAAAAGTATAGTCCTAAGAATTAATGGACAGCGCGCAGTTGCGGAGCTACAGGCAGAAAACAGGTTCTTATAAACACAAATGCGAAAATTTAATCGCGCCATCCTGGCCAAAAAAGAGCGTTTTATCACTGGATTTTTATGTTAATTTTTTTGAAACCCAGTGGCTAAAAAGTCAGTCTTCGGTCATCGATCGAAATTTTGCCTTGGCATTGAAACTCAGTCAGTCGGATTAGAAACTTAGAGGAACCATTTCACGCGGCGCTATTAAATGAGTGCCAACGGGATCGGCAAAACAATCCTCATAGCTAACCATCACCAACTGTTTACCCGTAGTTTGCGACAAAGCAGAAACCAAAACTCTTGGTATGAATTAAAGAGATCGTCAAATGATTTGAGGGCGGTCTAGCAAATTTTTCAAAGGCCGCCTCTTTGGCCACCAATTTGGATAAGCCCTCAACGATATCTTCAAATCGCGGGTGAACTTATAAAGGAACACAATATTTAAATTCACTACTTTTATCTCTGTTTTGTATTTACTAAAAAGATAACTTGTCCAACATGGAAGTGACGCGGTTGCGCACCCCGTTCTTTGCCAAATTAATTACAAGTCCAAATTCTAAAGAAACTTAAATGAAAGAAAAGATCAGAAGTCTCATACGAATAATTCAATATTGGTATTATCGCTTAATCGGATATTATCCAGCTAAAATATACGGGTACAATTTTAAACTTAATTATGAGAATTTTATTTTTTGGAGAGATGTCTCAAAAAATGTTTGGGAACCAAATACCTATGATATTTTGACCAAATTCCTGAATGCGAATTCAGTCTACTTTGATATCGGAAGTTGGATAGGTCCAACGGTGATCTATGGCGCAAAAAGGTGCAAAAAAGTTATTTGTTTCGAGCCTGATCCAATTGCTTTCAAAGCATTACTATTAAATGTTTATTCCAACAATTTATATAATGTTCATCCTTATAACGTAGCTATATCAAGCCAGACAGGAATTCGACAAATGTCAAGTTTTGGAGTTACAATTGGTGATAGTATGACAAGCTTGCTTTCAAACCAAAATAAATCGTCAAGCAAAATTGACGCATTGGTCCTTGATTGGAACTTTATTGAAAATGTTTTTAAACAAGAGAAAATAGGAATGATCAAAATAGATATTGAAGGTGGTGAATTCTCATTAATCCCTGCGATGGCGACGTATCTTAAGAAACATAAACCGATAGTGTGGCTTTCGCTGCATGTTCCATTTCTAGAAGAAAGTGACAGGGCTGGAGAAATGCAAAACATAATTAGTGTTTTGAGCTGCTACCGGACATGTCGTAATTCCCACCTTGAGATAATAAATATTAATGAACTGGCCAGTGAGGAAAATTTAAATGGGTTTCCTTCGTTCTTATTTGTGGACTGAGGGAGGTTTTAATAAATATATGAGATCTGCAAATTTATTGTGAAGCTCTGAAATGTCGTCCTTTCCAATCGATAAGCAGCGGGGCAAGGTGAATGTGGCGTGGATGTCAAGGTCTGTTAATGCCATCAAAAATAAAACAAAAATCAACTGCTCGCTTGTTCTTGACTCCGCAGAACCGTGACCTGCTGTTGCTTCTCGACAAACTTTTGATTGGCTCAATTCAACACAAGGCCTTGAAAAGAGATTTTAACGGGCTAAGAAACCATTTCCCGGCCAAATTCACAATTAGCGAAAAATAAATTTCAGATTTCTTTTGACATGATACCCAATTTCTGAATAAAAATTCAGAAAAAGAGGACGCTTAGCCAATGCTTTCAGGGCAAAAGCGTAACCCTTTAAAAATTTATCATCATGAAATGCCTGAATGGCTTTATACTGGATCATGTACACGTGATTCTCTATAAAGTTCGGTAATACAAGTGACCACTCCTTTATAATTCTTCCTTTCTCTGATAGAGTTTGATTCGCCCAAGTTAGGGTAATCCGCGTATCAAGAAAAAGGTCAACAATTTTCTTTTTGATCGGTAACCAGTAATGATAAACAAAATTTTCGCAGGGTTCAACAGATGTATTACGTTCTAGTACGATTGAAAAGGCATACTGCTCACAACCTACATTTTGTGTGTGAGGAAAGAAGTCGTCTGTCAAAGAATAAACGTCTCTTAATAACGCTCTATGTGAAAGGTGAAGGATAATAACTCCTGCGTTCCAAGAACTTTGATTCGGTGAAATTTGAATTGTCGTGCCATCAGTAAGTTGAAACGATTTGCTCATCACATAGTCATACCAAATATGAAATGTCTCGCCTGCCGGAAGCTTCAGGCTTTTCAATTCCTTAAGTTGGTATTCGTTTTTGTGCATAAAGGTATGATTGGCGGAAATTCTCTTCAGAATTGGGGTAGCATCATCAATAAAAAAAGTGTCCGAGTCAATATAGAGTAGGTTGCCACTGCAATAGTTAAAGGATTCATCAATCGCTGCAATTTTGACACGATGGACGAAATCAATTTTACCCCTCATATTTTTCAACTTCTCCGGAGTAAGCAGAATATATTTTACTGGCAATTCTTTTAAATAAACGGAAAAGTAATCAGGGTGGTCCGTAAATAGAATCACCTGTGTCTGTTCAATTGGCAGCTTAACGTAAGCATAAAATGACCAAATTGAAAAAATTGCCCTTTTATATTCGGCCTCACTTCCGTAGGATTGAATTATAACAGAATCTTTCATACAGGTTTCCATCTTTTTATAACTTGCCAAATCTTCTTCTGCAGGGGGTAACCATGATAATATTCTATTATTCTAAGGCGCATCCATTTAGGCAATTTTTTTAAGGAAAAATCTTTGATCGTCCTCCCTTGCTGTAGGCCCGACATCTTGAGGTAGTGCTTATATAAGTAACGATACCTGTTCTTGCAAAGCATTAACCATGGTCTCTGCAATGTAAAATGAAGAATGGTTTTATCCTCAATAAATAATTTACTCTCTTTTTTTGAAGGCTCTTGAGGAATGAATGAGTAAAGGAGATTGTAGGAAATATCTAATTTTTTCCAATTGTTTTGTAACACTGCATTAAGCGCGCACTGATCTACAAATTTTATTCTTTCGGGATACTTCATCAAGTAATCGATAGTTTTTTCTGATATGGCTTGCTGCCTCCACCGTATTATATCCATTAGCAATACTCCAGAATTAAAATATTCTCCCTCCTCCAAAATTCCAATGAGAGGCTGAACGCCAACATAATTATCATAGACTGCGGCCACCGGGAATTCATCCAAAGAAGTAGTGTAAAGTTTTTCAAGGTTTTTTAAAATTATAGTATCGCTATCCAGATAGATCAATCGATCAATAGCCTCATCGATCAATAGCGGAAAGTATAGCCGATAATATACTGCCGCTGTCCAGGTGCTCATTGTCACCAGTTTATTTAAGCGCGAATCCGCTATTGAATAAAACCTTATTTTCTGACCGTTTCGAAGTACAAGGTCTGTAATTCGCTTCAATCTTTGCTCATCTATACCCGTAGCAATCGCATGTATGTGGACCGTTCCTCTTGCATGATGATGAAGAATTGATGCCAACAAGGCACAAAATGGATTATAATAATTGGAGTCAACCGCAATCGCTAAGTGAACACCCATAAATTAACCAACAGGTAGGCGCCTTTTTTTTCCTATCCATTTACGTAAAGCCTTCATCAGAATTGAAGCACTTAGTTTGACGCCTAAGTCTCCCTCCAGTGCTGCTTCCGCAACTCTGGTCCTTTCCAAAAACAAGGATGGGTGTACAAGGCTCAAAATTGGTTTAAACTGAGGCTCGTCTGTAATTAAAAACATATTTTGGCTGTACCACCATTGAACCTCTGGGTTGCCCCAAAATAAATGTCTTAATACATCATGAAAATAAAATCCATGCTTTCGAAATTTTTCTTGCCAGTAAGAGGGCCATTGCTCATTTAAATGATTTTGGCCGTCTTGTTTAGGTATGGCAGCGCTGAATAAAATCGAATTCCCATGTTTCACCAGCGTTTCCACGAATGAATCACTCACATGCTCGGGCAAATGTTCCGCCACCTCAAGTGAAACTACCAAATCAAATTTCCTACTCAAGCTCCATGTAGTAAGCAAATTCTGGACTTTGAATTGATTTGGATTTATTTTCAATAAGCTTCGGTCGACGTGCTCACCATCTAAACCTAAAATATCAACAACCCCTTGTTCTTCAAATACCTTAAGCCAGGTTCCAATTCCACAGCCAACATCTAATACGCTTTTTGGTTGAAGTTGTCGTACTATTTCCGGCACTACGTGTCGCGGTGTTTCGAGATTATGCACACTTTCAGTATGGCGATAAATCTCCATCTCATCAACCTTTTTTCGCCAACGCCCAAACTACAATTGGCAACTGAGGGTCATTGGTGAGGGAATGAAAGTGCTTTCTATAAACCGTCCACCGATTAAAATTGCTCACTGTACATTCCAAGTTACCCCATGATCCCGTCTTAATACCTTCAATGTTGAAGCCGCATTCGGCCAATAAATATTTAATTCCTGTTTCAGTCCATCGTGAACAATCATTTGGGTGAGGATGTATTCGTAATAAGAAAGGTGTGGTAACTAAGAAATATCCACCCGGCTTAATCATATCATAAACATTTTTCCCTGCCCTGTAAGGCCAAAGCAGATGCTCAAAAACTTGCTCGGCAATAATGATGTCAAATTTATCATCTAGTTTGTTAAAGCAAATATCAAATTCAGGGTATTGAAGATTGTGATAAGACTTAAATCCAAAATTACTCCACTTATCACCAGATATTTCTAAAGCATCAAGATCCTTACAAGGAATTTCAGAGATCATGTCACGTGTAGCCTCATCCATTACTACTCTGCACCAGTGTTGCCCCCGCTGTTCCTTCCTAATGGCGAGATCTAGTCTCTCTTTAATCAAATAGGAAATTAATTTCTTATACATAGTTTTTAAAATAAATCTTATGGGCCATGGCACCTCTTTCTTGGCTTAAAAACAAGAATACTTTTTTAAAATTTGGAAGATTGAATCGATAAAGGAAATATTTTGCTAGAAATTTCCGAATGAATTTACATTTTGCCCGGTCGACATCTGCGTCAATAACATACCACAAAATGCTACTATTCCGATTGTTCTCAGCTAAACAAGAACAGAAGGCAAAAAACTTCGTTAAGTAATGTGTTCCGAAGTTAACCGCTATTTGAGTTGTTCTATTTGAAACGCCCATGAATAAGAGAAATAAATATATCGGGGTCAAGACATTTCAATGATTCCCATACCCCCCCATTGATCTTCCTTTCCAAAAAATTCAGCCGCGTTAGTTTTCTCCCTCATTTCTTTCCAAAAGGGAATAACACCACTCCAAGTATTACTTTCTGTAGGTTTATTGTCATGGAAGGCCACTAATCCTCCTGTCCTTACTAGTGGTGAATACATCTCATAATCCTTTTTCACGCCTTCGTATGAATGATCTCCATCCAAAAAAAGAAAATCAATTCGTTGACCCTTCAGGATCGATTTCAATTCCGATAGTGTATGTGGTGAATGTGAATCGGCTTTGAGCAAGTGGATTTGCTGCCTTGATTGAGCAAACGATCTATAGAACCCTTCTCGTGATTTACGGTAGCCCCCCCCATGTCCATCGGGAAAATCGATAGAAACAATAGTTGAATCTTGACTGGAGATTTTTGTAAAAAGAAATAACGTCCCGCCCATTCGAGTACCGATTTCAACAACAACTCTTGGTTTTACTTGCTCGACTTGGTTAAGAAGCCATTTAATTTCTGAAGGTAACTGAATCATCCAAAAAAAACGGTTCCATTCATCACTTAACACAAAATCCACAAGCTCATCAGCATTCAATCCCTTTGTCTTTTCATGGATCATTGGGATCACGTTACGATATTCTCGACTGGAATTTAACTCGTTAATTATTTTCTTTAACTTAGATAACATAAAAATCAATCTCCAATTTTAGAAACATTCATTTGCCCGGTCAACAATACAGTGCCCCACCAGCGAAAGGGCTGACTGTTCAAAAAAAGATGATGGTCTTCGTTTACTATTTCTACTTCAATATCGTTAAAACTATTTGCAAACCAGGTTACAAAAGGTTCAGTGAAATAAACATCGAGCATATAGTTACCAGAACGAATTTCAGGTAACTGAATTTCATAATCCAACGTATAGGTGCCCGGCTCGTAGGGCAGTGTGCTTCCTTTGATAAAGTTGGCATAACTGGCGACAAACTCATCATCTTTTTTTATGTGAACCTGCAATTCAAAATTAATTTTTCGCGTGAGTGTTACACTAGTCTGAATTTTAAGTTTACCGTCTGAAGCTACCACCTTGTTGGAATCACTTCCATTAATTCTCAAATAATTAACCTTTTCTCCATGCCGCATGTGCCGGATCCCATCCATGGTACTGCGCGTGCCAACGTGAGAGCTGGTGTATTGATGAATAACGGAATCAATGTCGTGATCAGCGACTATTCTTCCCTTATCCAGCAATATGCCACGTTTGCAAATGGTCTTTAAGGAGGGCAAGTTGTGGCTCACAAACAAAATGGTTCTTCCACTTTTGTTAACATCTTCCATTTTTCCCATGCACTTCTTTTGAAAGTCTGCATCTCCGACCGCCAATACTTCATCTATAATTAAAATCTCAGGGTTCAAAAAAGCAGCAACAGCAAAGGCCAGTCGCAACTGCATCCCGCTAGAATAATGTTTTAATGGCGTATCTAAAAACTTTTCCACACCGCTAAAATCAACCATTTCATCAAACTTGGTTTCAATTTCCTTGCGTTTCATCCCTAGGAGTGAGCCATTAAAAAAAATGTTTTCCCGTCCGGTCAATTCTGGATGAAAGCCTGTCCCTACCTCCAACAAACTAGCAATGCGCCCGCGAGAAACAATGCGCCCGCTCGTGGGCGGCGTGATTTTAGAGAGTATCTTCAGCAATGTGGATTTTCCGGCCCCATTCTTTCCAATAATTCCAATCGATTCACCCTGCTGAACGTTGAAAGAAATTTCTTTTAATGCCCAAAATTCTTCGGTCTGGCTGCGCTCAAATTTCACCGCCCTAGCCATGCGCTCGCGCAAGCTCAAATAGCCTCCAGTCAAATGCTGGATACGGTATTTCTTACCTATATTTTGAATTTCAACGATAGGCTTCATGGCTCAGGCAAAATCAGCAAAAAAATCTTCCGTCTTTTTAAAATAAATAATCCCAAACAAGAGCAATATCAGTCCAGACAAAAGGCTAGCGCTTAAAAAATAATAATCAGGGGCAATTCCAGTTATTGGAAATCGAAACAATTCAACGGCAGCATACATGGGTGAGCACACAAGAATGTATTGCAATAGCGGATACTTCAATAACGAGATTGGAAAGAGAATTGGCGTGAGGAAAAAAAGTACTTGCACCAAAAAAGGAATCACATAACGAAAGTCGCGATACTTCACGTTTAATGCCGCTAACCAAGAACCTAAACCTAGGGTCGCGATGACACACACAAGAATTGCCAGTGGCCATACAAATAAAGCTGACCACAATACCGGTTGCTTAAAGTAAATGAGAATAATAGCAAAAATTCCAAAAGCCATAAGGAAATCGAAAAGAGCAACCAAAATCGAAGAAACTGGAATAATAAGGCGTGGGAAATAAATTTTCTTAATGATTGCCGAATTGTTTACCATACTGTTCGAGGCGTTTGTCAAACCGGTTGAAAAAATATTCCAGATCAACAGACCTGAAAAGACGTACACCGGGTAAGGGATGCTTTGAGATGGAATATTCAAAGCACGACCAAAAAATAAGGTAAATACAGTCATCATCAACAAGGGCTGAAGTATGGCCCATAAAAACCCCAGCATCGTCTGCTTGTATTTGATTTTTATATCACGCCAAGTAAAAAAATAAAACAGCTCGCGGTATTGCCATAACTCCTTCCAGTTAAACAATCGTTGGCTGGAAGACTCGATCGTATACTCAATTGATTCCTCCATCCAATTTTGCAATTTTGTCCAAAGTTAACATGAAAATACTTTTTCTAATACCATATCCCATCGCGGAGGCTCCGTCGCAGCGGTTTCGTTTTGAACAATACTTTAGAATATTGGATAAAAACGGACTTTCTTTTGACTATCAGAACTTTCTTCAGGCTTCGGACTGGAGGTTATTTTACCAGAAAGGAAAAACAGTCCGTAAACTCTTTACCCTGCTTACTGGTTTTTTGAAGCGGTTTTTGATCCTGTTTCAACTGGGAAAGTACGAGATCATTTTCATTCATCGCGAAATAACACCTATTGGACCACCGATCTTTGAATGGATTATTTCTAAAATCCTCAAAAAGAAAATTGTGTATGACTTTGATGATGCGATCTGGATGACGGATAAGAAAAATGAACCAATAATTCTCAAAACACTAAAGTGGAGAGGTAAGGTCAAATCCATCTGTCGTTGGTCATACAAAATAAGTTGCGGCAACGAGTTCCTTTGCAGCTATGCCAGGCAATTCAATAAAAATGTCTACTATAACCCTACTACCGTTGACACCGAAAAGGTGCACGACCCTTCGTTACACGAAATCAAAGGAGGTGATAGAATTGTAATTGGTTGGACCGGCTCACACTCTACATTAAAATATCTGACTGAACTTGAGCCAGTTCTTCAATCGTTAGAGCTAAAATATCAACAATTGCAGGTGAATGTCATTTCCGATTTGCCTCCAAATTTAAGTTTAAAGCGCTTACATTTTAGTCCCTGGTCTGTTGCCACAGAGGTAAGTGATTTAGCTCGATTCCATATCGGCATCATGCCATTGCCCAACGATGAGTGGGCAAAGGGTAAATGCGGTTTTAAGGCCCTGCAATACATGGCCCTTCAAATCCCAACGGTCGCTTCGCCTGTTGGCGTAAACACGCAAATCATTCACCACGGGGAGGACGGATTTCTATGTTCGACCGCAAGCGAATGGGAAAATTGCATCTCCATTCTTATTGAAGACAAGACCCTTCGAGATACGATCGGACTGGCGGGTCGCAAGAATGTTATCGCCCATTATTCGATTTCCTCCAATTCTTCCAACTTCTTGTCCTTATTCTCATAATTCAACAATAGAACAAGCCACAAGGCGAAGAAGGGGAGCAAGGGCATCTTATAGCGCGCTAACGTGCCAAAATTGAATGAAGATATACCAACGGCAAAGGCGAAGGAGAGAGAAAAAGTCAAGCAAAAAACAACATCCGGATTCGATAGTGATCTAAATAATGATCTTTTTCTTTTTAAGAAAAGGAATAGAGTGATGAAAAAGAAAATCAGCGCCTCAATCGCAGAAAGAAGCATTAACGGATTTTTCACTTCCCACAAGTAAGGGCGAAAGAGTGAAACATTTATAGCTTGAGGGGCCAATCTCGCCATTGAGGAAAAAGATCCATCCAATTCGCCTAAAGAATAACCTGAACCGGCATCAGCCCCAGTTTGATAACGGATATCGTATGCGGTCACCTTCGCGGTCTCCGCCAGCTTGCTTAAAGAATACTTTGAATCTCCTTCTCCAACTTTAAATGCGGAATAGTATGCTGTAAAAAGAAAAATCAAAACAATCAATGGGGTAACCAAAATTTTCAATGCCGTTGACTTCAAGCTTGTTAAGTTTTTCAAGTAGATCCATAATATAGCAGAAGGAATAAAAGCCTGAAGTATAAATTTCTTGATTGAAAAAATGATGTACATCGATAATAACAACAATGCAATGATCGAAATCTTAATTCGCTTTTGAATAAAAACAACGTCAATGCAATAAACAGAAAAGCCGAGCGCAGCAAAGACCAGCGTGTCTTTTAGAATGCCGGAACCCCAGAATATGACGGTGGGTATAAATAAAATAGCAAATGCAATCGATGTATTTAAATATGGATACTTTCGATAGAAAGTATTAAACATGGCCCAACTTCCGCAAAAACTAATTACGGCGAAAACTACAGCCGTAGCGCAATAACTTGACAAGGTAAACAAGTCGATGAAAGAGGCGATTCGAATTACTTGAAAAGAAGGACGATCGAAGTAGAATTCAATTTGACTTATATACTTATAAGCTTCGTGAATAACCTCGCCATTGGAAAATAATAATTTCAGGCCTACTTCTGGGTTTTCCATAATGGCCTGCCAAACGATGCGACTGCCATGGGAATGGAAATTGAAGGTGTCACCCCCATCATAGTAAAATTGGTATATCATACCAAGAGCAATGGCTCCAACGATTTTTAAAATCAGGGCGGGGAAAAAATATCGCCTCGTATTTGGATCCGTCGCATAGGGCCTAGCGATGTAAGCCATCATTAACACAAACAAAATCACAACGGGGGTGACAATCAGATCTCTTAGTTCCACACTCGTGTCTTTAATGCCGTTTACACCTCATTCAATCCTTACTCGCTTTTTCCAAATTTTTCAGCCTTCGCTTGGCATCTTTATATGCCTCCTCTTTTCTCCCCGCCTTCTTCTTCACGAGATTGAAATATTTCTTTGCCGTGGCCTTGTCCTTCTTTTGAAAATAAATCTCGCCTAAAGAAATCAGGGAGTAAAGATAATATCCCGAATCGGTAGCGTCTACTTCTTCCGAATACTTCACGCATAGAGAATAGTATTTTATTGCCTCATCCAATTTCTGCTGAGAGTCATTCAGCTGCCCTAGGAAGAAGGAAGCATAACGGCCACTAACCGCCTCATAACCGAAGCGGCCGCTGTCAATACGTTGTAAAATTTGTTTGCACTGCTGTTCCATTTTAGGATGCACACTTAACGAATATAGCATCCGGGCATAATAGCGATGAAAGTAGGGATTATCGGGATAGGTTTGATGCAAGTATTCTGCAATTTGGTAGGCGCGTTGCAAATCATTCTCATATCCGGCTAAGATTCGCATTAACCAAACCATGGCCTCGGTGCGCGTATAAAACGCATTGTAAGAAACTTCTTTCAATTGCGATAGACCAAGTTTTTTGTCGCCGTGGTGAAACAACCAGAAAATCGGCTTCAACGATTTATAATTTTCAGGTACCCATTCTCGAAAATAATTGTATAACGCATCTCCAAAAAGCAATTCTGGACTTAAGTTGTTTTTTTCACGGCACACCTCCATATATTTCAATGCGGCCTTCCCTTCACCGGCGGCTTTCATCCAGTTCTTCCGTTCTACATCGGCATGCAATTCTCCTTTAAAACCATGAGCTGCCGCCAGAAAGAATGCCGCTTCAATCTTGTACTCTGGATAGTGCTCATACAAATTCTCGGCTATCAGAATAGAACTGTCCATATAAGAAAGAAATTTCGCATCATACGTGGTCACCCGGGTGTTGGGCATGATTTTCCACCACTCGGCAAGCCCCATCAAAAAATAGGGCAACGGATGCCACCGGTATTTTTCCTTGAAATCCCGAAAGAGCTTCTCCGCTTCTTCAAACTTAAAATTGTAGAGGTCGTTCATCGCATCGGTGGTCTGCAGCTGAACGGTGACGTCCGAAATTAAAATGATAGTGGTGTCCTTCTTTACCCTTGACTGCCCAACGCAAACCATAGAGAAAAAGACAAAACAAAAAATAAAAAAAGTTACAGGTTTCAGTCTCTGCGCTGAGAGATTATAACTTGTAACCTGTAACTTGTAACCCATAATTCAGTTTACCAAAAACAAAAATAAAACTAGTATTGACCTCATGACTGTTGATCATTCGCAAACTTCACTATTTTCTTCCGATAAAAAATTAACTTTTATTATCCTCTGTCTTATTTCGGTATTCCTCCTTTACATAAAAAAATCCTTCATAGAAAACGAAACCGCTGCCTTTGAGTTTCTTCAGGACCGTCCCGAAGGAATGATTTTGCGAATGATCAGTGCACTTCAATTTTTTTCCATCCCCTTCATTTATTTATGGAAGTTTACCATTCTTGGTTTCGTTCTATGGGTGGGATGCTTCCTTTTTGGCTATCGAATCACCTTTTCTCAATGTTGGAGCGTGGTAATGGCAGCTGAGTTTGTCTTTATTATACCTGAAATTCTTAAAATTGGCTGGTTCCTTTTCATTAAAACTGATCCATCGTTGCGCGAAGTTCAGGCTTTCTATCCATTTTCATTGATGAATTTTTTTGATTATTCGTCCATTGGCAAGCGTTACGCTTATCCTCTTCGTGCCATCAGCGTTTTCGAAATCTTATATATTTTAATGATGGTCCGCGGAGTAAATCACTATTCATTCAAGATTCATAAGCAACAAAGCGCCACCTGGTGGATTGTGTCGAGTTCCTATATTCTAATTTTTTTGCTGTGGTTAGTTTTCTATATGATTGTCTATAAATAACAACCATTAACGCTGGCGGCTACTTGAAAAAGTTTCTAATCGCTGAACTTATCGCATTAATCTCGGCTTCCTTAAGTCCAAAAAATATCGGCAAGCTCAAAACCGTTTTACTCAATTGTTCAGCTACGGGCAAACTTCCCTTCTTATATCCCAGATGAGAATACGCTTTTTGTAAATGAATTGGGGTGGGATAGTGAACCGCGGTTTCTATTCCTTTTTGACTTAAGTACTTCTTCAGTCCTTCCCGGTACTTTGTTTGGATGACAAACTGATGATAAACAGGTTTCACCTGATGGTTTTCTACCGGGGGCAATTGAATATCTCCTGAATTCGCCAATAAATCGATATACCGACTTGCATGCTGTTTCCGCTCCTGATTCCATTGGTC
>Ga0209067_10000270_pt1 | contig 35769 bp, 22 predicted proteins | sample ColStrG_CSR_2013_FD_187199 | JGI IMG/M metagenome (GOLD analysis project Ga0209067, IMG submission 187199) | Freshwater sediment microbial communities in response to fracking from Pennsylvania, USA - Cold Stream Run_MetaG_CSR_2013 (SPAdes)... | ecosystem: Environmental > Aquatic > Freshwater >... | reverse complement strand
AAGTACTACAGCCCGACGGCACCATTGCATATACCCGCAATGGTCAGCTGCAATTGAATAGCACTGGGCAAATTGTTAATTCAGATGGATTAGTAATAGATCCCGCTATCACCGTGCCACAAGGCACAAGCAAAATTGTTATTGGTACAGACGGCAGTGTGAATGCTTATACCACGGCTAGTCCAGCGACTCCTCAGCAGTTGGGTAATATCACACTGGCAGACTTCGTGAACCCTGCAGGTTTACAAGCCATTGGTGGCAATTTATTTGTGCAAACTGTTGCGAGTGGTACGCCACAACAGGGAGCACCCAATGAGAATGGTATGGGAAGTTTATTGCAGGGCCAATTGGAAAGCTCCAATGTGGATATCGTTGAAGAAATGGTAAATATGATTACGACACAGCGCGCCTATGAAATGAACTCAAAAGTCGTTTCAACCGCCGACAAAATGTTGCAAGACATAGCGCAAAATCTTTAATTTTTTTGAGTAAGCTGCCATGAAATTCGCACGCATCATTTGCTCATTTTCATACATGATCTTGATACTCTGCATCACTAATTTATCGGGGTGCATGGGCAATGAAAAAATAAAGCCGGGTGATCCTTATTATGCGCCGACAATTTCTGCATCGGAGGCTATGCCTCAGCGTACGGATGGTTCCTTGTATCAAGACTCCTACGGGCTTGCATTATTCGGAGATCGCAAAGCCCATTTTGTGGGCGACATTATTACTATCACCTTAAGTGAAAGTACGGTGTCTAAAAAATCGTCCAATGTAAACGTTAAAAAAGATAACACCACAGTATTCAATAGTGGTGCTGGAACTTTGTTGGGTACCAACCCCAAAATTGGCCAATTAAATTTAGGCACGAATATCGCCCAAAATCGTCAGTTTGGCGGTAATTCGGGTGCGGATCAAAGCAATAGCTTACTCGGCAATATTACGGTCACTGTGGCAGAAATTTTACCGAACGGTAACTTAGTGGTTCGTGGTGAAAAGTGGATGACCTTAAACAGTGGTGATGAATTTATTCGCATCAGTGGCATAGTGCGGCCTGATGATGTAGCGCCTGACAACACTATCGTTTCCACTCGTCTAGCAAATGCAAAAATATCTTATAGTGGTACAGGTACTTTAGCTGATTCGCAAAAAATGGGTTGGTTATCGAAGTTTTTTAACAGTAGTTTATGGCCATTTTAATTTTAATGATGATAAGCAGGTTGTTAGTAGTTTTATAAAATTTTACAGAATTTTTAGATCTTGAAAGCACTGCATCTTCGCTGTACGAAGATAACGATAGAGTGTTGGATGAGGCGGTAATCATGAGAGTATTAACCTATCAAAAAATAATTGCCAAAATAACAATAGTTGTTTTTGTTTGGCAGTTGGCGTTTATTGCAAACGCAGAGCGCATTAAAGATATTGCCAGTGTAGCGGGTGTGCGCGCTAACCAATTGGTGGGCTATGGTTTGGTTGTAGGACTAGATGGTACTGGAGATCAAACTACGCAATCAGCATTTACAACGCAATCGTTTAATTCAATGTTGAAGCAATTTGGTATCGCTGTACCTGATGGTGCACGTATGCAAATGAAAAACGTAGCAGCGGTAATGCTCCAAGCAGAATTACCTCCCTTTGCAAAACCTGGCCAAACGTTGGATGTGACTGTTTCGTCAATCAGTAATGCCAAAAGTTTACGCGGCGGCAGTTTATTGGTGGCGCCATTGAAAGGTTTGGATGGAAAAGTCTATGCCGTTGCACAGGGAAATTTAGTTGTTGGTGGTTTTGGGGCGCAAGGCGCGGATGGCTCAAGTATTAAAGTGAATATTCCCAGTGCAGGGCGTATTCCTAGTGGGGCAATTATAGAGCGCGCGGTAGAAACTAATTTTGCGGGCGGTGAGCCGGTTGTATTTAATTTAAACCGCGCTGATTTTACAACGGCTAATCAATTAGCCAAAAGTATCAATAGTTTGTTAGGGCCAGATGTGGCTCGTCCGCTTGACTCCGTGTCTATTGTTGTGGATTCACCACAAAATCCAGCACAGCGAGTCGATTTTATTTCTATGCTCGAAAATCTTGAAGTGACTCCCGGCGAAGAGGCGGCAAAAGTTATTATTAATTCGCGTACTGGCACTATTGTCGTTGGGAAAAATGTTCGTGTGTCTCCCGTTGCCGTCACTCATGGTAGTTTAACCGTTACAGTGGCCGAAAGTTTAACGGTGAGTCAACCTAATCCCTTAGGGCAGGGGCAGACCGTTGTTGTTCCTAGCAGTAAAGTGCAAGCCTCAGAAAAAACTAATCCAATGTTTAAATTTTCTCCCGGCGCTTCTTTGGATGACATAGTACGCTCGGTGAATAATGTAGGCGCATCGCCTAGCGATCTGATGGCGATACTCGAAGCTTTAAAACAATCAGGCGCACTTAAGGCCGAATTAGTGGTGATTTAAATGTTGCCCATCAATAACACATCGTTGGTATCTGCATTGCCGGAACTCAGTAGTACCGTCAAAGATAATTACCTAGATCAAAATTCGCTGAACGCGGTCAAGTTAATGGGGCACCATGATGACCCTGCTGCATTAAAAGAAATTGCGAAAAAATTTGAATCTATGTTTGTTCAGCAGATGTTGAAATCCATGCGAGATGCCAATGAAGTATTTGCGGATGGAGATTTATTCTCCAGCGAGGAGGTAAAGTTTCACCAGCAAATGCTCGACCAACAAATGGTACTTAATCTTACCAGCGGTCAAGGTATTGGTATGGCGAAAGCCATGTTTGAACAAATGGAAAAAGTGTACGGAAAAAGTGAAAAAGATAAAAATTATCCCGTGCGCGCTAAAGATAAAACTTTATTGCAGACGCCAACGTTAAAACCGTTACATATGACAAGTAATGTTCCTCCAGAAATCATTTCGCGTTCTGGAGTTAAAAGTTCCGTTGCGCAAACACAGGATGAGTTTGTCGCAAAAGTAAAACCTTATGCGGAAAAAGCGGCTGCTGAATTAAATGTTAGCCCTGACGTATTGATTGCACAGGCAGCCCTAGAAACTGGCTGGGGCAAACATCTAATTCATGATGGTGAAGGGAACAACACGTTTAATATCTTTAATATTAAAGCCAGTGGTGCTTGGACAGGGAAAAGTGTGGTGGTAAACACGCTAGAAAATAAACAAGGTATTGCTCAGCAGGAACGTTCGGAGTTTCGTCAATATACAAATTATGCTCAAAGTTTTTCAGATTACGTATCACTGATTAAACATAATCCTCGTTATGAAAAGGCTTTGTCGGCGGGCGTTAACTCATCCCAATATGCGGATGCACTGCAGCAGGCAGGCTACGCAACTGATCCTGAATATGCCGCAAAAATAAAACGTATTATCGCGAGCGATCCTATTCGTAATGCGAAGTCTATTTTGCCGGAGTATGCTGAGATTGATTCAACGTCAATAAAATCTGTTGGTAATGGTGTGCAATCATGAGTAGCTTACTTTCCAATGCTATTTCGGGTTTGCAAGCGAGTCAGGTTGCTTTACGTACGACCGGCAATAATATTTCAAATGCCAATACTGCGGGTTATAGTCGTCAAGATGTCAACTTTACTACTCGTCAGGAGCAGCAATTTGGTCAGGCAGGTTACCTTGGCTCTGGCGTAAGTACTGATTCAGTGACACGCATCGTAAATGAGTTTGTCACGACACAATTACGTATGGACACTTCAGCGTTCAATCAGTTAGATAGTTACAATACTAATATAGGAACAGTGGATTCAACCTTGTCTGATTCAAGCACAGGATTGTCCGGTGGTTTGCAAAGTTTTTTTTCTGCGCTGCAAAATAGCGCAACTGATCCATCATCATCTCCTGCGCGTCAGTTGGTGATTACACAGGCGCAAAGTTTGACACAGCGTTACAACACATTATATGGCCAATTGGATAGTTCAAATAAAAGTGTTAATGGTCAGATAGGTACAGTCGTTGGACAAATTAATGCATTGGCAAAGTCAGTTGCTAATTTAAATTTATCAATTGCTTCGACTGGGTCTTCTAGTGTGGGCGGTCAGCCCAACGATTTATTGGATCAGCGCGATGAAGCTTTGCGTAAGTTGTCAGAGTTAACCTCAGTACAATTAGTAAAACAAGATGGCGGTGATGTTAATGTATTTATTGGTAATGGAGAACCATTGGTTGTCGGACCCAAAGTCAGTACATTTAGTGCTGATTCAACGGGAAAAATCTATTTGGCTGGCAATGGAAAAACTTCGGAGATCACCGATGAGGTTACCGGTGGGCAGTTGGGTGGTTTGCTGAAATTCAAGTCTGATGTGTTGCAACCTTCATTCAATTCATTGGGGCGCATAGCGCTTGTAATGAGTGATGCGTTTAATAAAGTTCAATCGCAAGGGTTGGATATAAACGGAAATTTTGGGCAACCCATGTTTACTGATATTAATAATCAACAAGCTATTTACAGTCGTGTTGTACCGGGAAACAATGCGCCACCGGATGATCGTGTTTTATCGTTAAAAATTCAAGATCCCAGTGCGCTCACTATCGATGATTATAAATTTTCTATTATTCCCGGAACCAGTAATTATACGATCAAACGCGCATCCGATAACTCTGTGGTGACACAAGGTATTTTGTCATCTGCCTACCCACAAGATATTTCGTTTGATGGTTTAAAATTGACATTGCAAAGTGGTTCTTTTCAGGGCGGAGACAGTTTCTTACTGCAACCTACGCGAACCGCAGCGGGTGATATCAAATCATTAATTACTTCACCAGATTTATTGGCTTTTGCATCACCAATTCGCACTGGAAGTTCAGGTGCCAACACGGGTAATGGCGCCATCGATCAAGGCGCTATTTTAAGTACTGTCGATGCGAATAATAAAATTCTGCCAGCGTTTGCAACTGCAGGAAAGCTTTCACCGCCTGTTGTAATTCACTTTACCTCTGATACTACGTATGAAGTGTTGGATAATACTGATCCGGCCAATCCAAAACCCTTAAGTCCGGCAATGCGCGAGCAAACGTTTTACCCAAATCGCAATAATAGTATTTTCACAACAGATCCGGGGGAGACGCGCATTATAGGTAGTGGCAGCAAATTGGGTTTGCCAGCAGGTAGGTTGTCAATACCTAACTTAATAGTACCCGCGCCGGTTTATGCAAATTCGCCTGCGCAGTTAAATAATTACCCTGTAGAGCAATATACTTTTACCACTACAGATAAAAATACAGGCACCGTTTCTACACAAGTGATGGCGACATCTGCAAATGCATCTGCCGCACAAACAGCTGCGCAATTGAGCAATATGAATGGTGTTTCAGCGCACGCTTATACAACCGCAACGATTGCAGATATTAATTTGGACTCAACGAATCCTGGCGCGTTTCAACTGCCGTTACAGTTGAGTGTAAATGGTGAAAATTTAATTAAATATAACGGTTCCAATGTTGACGCGTCTGTACCAAATCCTATCACTGATAAAGTAGGCTTTAATAATTATTTGAGTGATCAAATTAACTCTAACTCCAATTTAAAAGCGTTAGGAATTCGCGCGGAAAGCAGCAGCAATCCTATTACTGGTCGCCCCGAAGTGCATTTAGTGGCGTCGTCTGGTGTTAATTTGGATATTCGTTTTACGGCAACCAATACCAATTCCACGACTAATTTACCGAGTACTAGCAGTATTAGTGTCAATGATGGTTCTGGAAATCCAGATGTGCGTTTGTATGGTGTGGATGATCCCACAACACCAGGTATTGAGCAGAGTGCAGTGACTGTCGGTGGCAGAATAGATGTGACTTTGGCTGGTGGCGTTACCTTATCGACAGCCCCCAGTGACAGTCAAATACTCGGTGATTCTACGGCAGCTAATTTCCAAACATCGTCGTATACGGGCTATCAAGTAAATATTTCTGGTCAGCCCAAAGCAGGTGATACTTTCACCGTTGATTTTAATACGGATTCAAAAAATGATAACCGTAATGCGTTAGCCATGACCAATTTAGATACTGCCGCTACCGTGCAAAATAACTCAATTAGTTTTAGTCAGGCTTACGGGCAATTAGTTGAAGAGATTGGTACTAAAAGTAATTTGTCGAAAATTAATACGGATGCTAGTAAGAGTTTATTGCAGCAAACACAAACCATGCGTGATGGCATCTCGGGTGTCAATATGGACGAAGAGGCTTCTAATTTGATTCAGTTTCAACAGCTATATACGGCCAATGCACGTGTTATTACTGTTGCTAAGGATTTGTTTGATACCTTGGTTAAATCAATTTAATTTTTTTGATTTCTACGAAATTTTAGTGGAGCGATATCATGCGTGTATCAACCTCACAAATATATAACATTGCCAATATCGGAATGAGTGATGCTCAGGCCGCCGTGGATCAGACGAACGCGCAGATTTCTTCAGGTAAGCGTATTTTATCTCCTGCCGATGATCCTGTTGCTGCAACGAGTATTTTAACGCTTAATCAGGAGTTGTCTCGAACTACGCAATATAATGCCAACATCAGTTCCGCGACAAATAACTTGAGTCTGGAAGATACAACATTGCAATCGGTAACTTCGTTAATGCAACGTTTGAAAGAGTTGGCAATACAGGCCGGCAGTTCAGCCGTGCTAACGCCAGCCGATTACAAGTCTATTGCTGCGGAAGTTGATAGCAGTTTAAGTCAGCTCACTAATCTACAGAATACTCGGAACGCTTCAGGCCAATATATTTTTGCGGGGTTTCAAAGTCAGACACAACCTTTTGTGAGTGATGGTGGTGGGAATTTTAGTTATCAAGGTGATGAAGGACAATTACGTGTACAAGCATCGACGACGGTTACTGTGGCAGTAAGTGACTCAGGTAAAAGTCTATTTATGGATATTCCCAGTAGTAATAATACTTTTAATACCAAGGCTAGTCCCACGAACAAGGCAACGCCGCCGGCAATCATTAGTGTGGGTGATGTTGTTGACCAAACTGCGTTTGATAAATTGTATCCATCAAATATGATTGTTACATTTAATGCGAATTCAGTCGTCAATCCACCTTCACCAAATTACACGGTGACAGACTCATCTGGAAAAATTTTGGCGGACAAACAAGTGTATATGTCTGGACAAGACATCGTTGTTAATGGCGCAAAATTTTCAATTACAGGTTCGCCTTATTCGGGGGTTGCTGCTACACCAGCGACAGTTCCTTTAGGAACATTTACTCCGACCGATTTTTCTACGACTAACGGTAGTATTGATGTCACAGTTGGTGGCGTGACTGAAACACTGAAGTTAGACCAAAATATTACGACTAATTCAGGTGGCAATAGTTTGAATGATTTGTTGACGCAATTGGGCGGAGCGACAGATCCTACATTTTATAGTACGCCACCCTATGATACTTCTAGTGCTGCGGCGAATTATAAGAAATTGCAAAATTTAGGCATCACTCTGAATGCTAGCGGTTTCTCATCGCCTACGGGTTTAAATATCACTGTAAAAAATGGTACGGCCGCTACCGATGCAGTCACTGGGATTACAACACAAAGCACCGGCACAACCTCGGCGAATGGTGTACTCGCGCAGCCTGGTGATAAATTTATAATCGAATCCACTAACAAACAGGGTTTGTTGACGACTGTCTCTCGCTTTAGTGCTGCCATGAAAAACGTAGATGGTACACAGGCAAGTAAAGATGCTTTATCAAAAGTGATTTCTCAAACCTTGGCCAATCTTGATAATGCTGTTTCCAATATTTCTTCTGCACAAAGTAATGTTGGTGCGCGGCAAAATATGCTCGATAGCTCTAAGCAAATTAATTCTGATGTCCAGCTCAGCGGTCAAAAAGTGTTGTCGCAATTACAAGATTTGGATTATGCAGAAGCTGCAACTCGTTTGCAGATGCAAAGCTTTGTGTTAAGTGCAGCGCAACAAAGTTTTGTGAAAATTAGTGACTTAAGCTTATTTAAATATATGTAGAAGCTTCTATAGTGAATGTATCAACCTTAGGTGATTATCATGATGACTAATACTGAATTACTACAGCCTTTGAATGAAATATTGGCTCGCGCTCAAAAGTTAATGCATTTAGCGCAAATCGAAGAGTGGCAGGCGATGGAGGATCAAGCGGCACAATATCAACAGCATGTGGCGTTTCTCAATGACGAGGTGTATTTACAGGCTATTAATGCGGCGCATTTAACGAGTGAAGCAAAGGACATCATTGCGCAAATACAAGCGGTCAATAATAGTGTGGATATTTATGCCAGTTTGCGCCGCGATAAGATTGCGTCAGATTTGCGTCAAGTTTTACAGGCCGGAAAGGCAAAAAAAGCATATCGTCAGTAATTTGTCATTTTTTCGGTTTTCCGTGATTCCTTATAACTAGATACAATACTTTTTCTTGGTGTCCAGTGTAAATGTTTTAAAGTGTTTCTAAAAATTTCCTAAAGCTCTTGCGAAGTCGGGCGATAACCTTAACAGAAGTGCTGATAGTCCTCTGTTCAGGCTTCATCAACCGACTTACTACAGCCACACTTTTTGTAGTCAGCATAAAATCTTTAGGAGATTCATCATGCCCTTAGTCATTAACACGAACACCGCCTCATTAGACGCTCAGCGTCAACTGATGAATTCAGGTGCAGCACTTGACCAAGCAACACAACGTTTGTCCTCTGGCCAACGCATCAACTCTGCTAAAGATGATGCTGCCGGTTTAGCAATTTCCAACAAAATGACATCGCAAATCCGCGGTCTTGACCAAGCGGTTCGTAATGCCAACGACGGTGTGTCTTTGATTCAGACCGCTGAAGGTGCTTTAACACAATCATCTAACATTCTCCAACGTATGCGTGAGCTGGCCGTGCAATCCTCGAACGGTATTTACAGCAATAGTGACCGTGCAACGTTGAATGCTGAAAGTAAGCAACTGGTGGGTGAACTTGACCGTATTGCAAAATCTACTTCGTTTAACGGTAGAAACTTGTTAGATGGCACCTTGGGTAATATCAGTCTGCAAGTAGGCTCTCAGGCTAATCAAACTATTAGCTTTAATATTGCAGCCACAGATGCAAAATCACTTGGATTGGGTTCTATCAATGCCAACGTGCTAGGCACCCATCTGAGCCAAGCAATTACTTCAACCAAATTTAGTGATGGTGATGTTCTTATCAATGGCCAAAGTATTGGTGCCTTTGATGGAACTGCTACCGGTGCTAGCCTGTCCTCTTTCTTGAGTAGTGTGAATAGCAAGTTGTCAGGCGTAACTGTAGGTGCTGTAAACAATGTGACGGCTACTTCCGCGGGCAGTGGTGTAACCACAGACTCTGCTTTAACCATTGATGTAAAAAATGCGGATGGAACCTCTAACCAATATAAGGTTTCCAACACCAATAATATGGATGACCTTGTAACGGCTATTAACAATCAAGCCAGCGGTGCAATAGTCGCATCAAAAACTGCAGATGGATTTCTTTCGGTTGTTAGTAATACCGGTGCAACAATTACATTAACTAAAACAGCAAACGCAGCTGCTGATTTGGGTAGTGGCATAACTTCTGGTACTGCGGTGCAAGGTGAATTGACCTTGTCTAGTGCAGATGGTTCAGCTGTGCGTGTGACCACAGGGCCAAATGCAGCCAGTGGATTATTGGCTAAACTCGGTTTGCAAGAAACTCGCGCCAATGGCACGACGCTTGGTTTGGCATTAACTCAATCTGCTGCTGCCAACGTGGCATTGTCGTATGGAGATCTTAAAATTAATGGGGTCACCATTGATGCGACCAATACCAATAACTTGCAAGGCAAAGTAAATAATATCAATGCGGCTACAGGTCAAACTGGCGTTACTGCATCCTTGAAAGCTGAAATGGATGGTAGTGCCGATTTGACTCGTACTAGAGTCGATATTACTTCTACTGTCAGTGGAACGATTACAGCTGCCGCAAACTTGTTTATTAATGGTATAAAAGTAGCTATAACCGCAGGTACCGACACCAAAGGTTTGGTGACTACAATTAATAATGCTTCTGCAGGCGCTACTGCTTATTTGGATGCGAACAACACATTCCATTTGTATAGCCAGTCAAATATTAATATGGCGTCTACCACAACCTCTGCAATTTTAGGTAAGGTAATTAAAGCATCAACTTATGTGGGTACAGCGCTTGCAACTCCTGTTACATCAAGTGCCAAGGCGTTCGCTGCAACAGGAAGCGCTGGGTCTTTAAACATTAACAATGTGAACATCAGTTTAATGGGCTCATTGTCTACATCTTTAAGTGGCATTGCATCGCAAATTAATGCAAAACAAGCTACTACGGGTGTGTTTGCCAGTGTTAATGATAATGGTCAGTTGGTGCTTAACTCTAATGCGGCCTTCTCGGTAAAAGCTGGCTTGAACCAAGGTGCTAAAACCTTGAGTATTCTGGGCTTACAAGGCTCTGATAACAATCCAACTAACACCGAAACTATTAATCCACAAATTCAATTAACGTCAGCAAATGGTTCGGCGATTAGTATCGAGACTACGTCTAACGGTAAAACGGCGACTGGATTTATCAACCAGAACGTATCGACCTCTGGCGGTGGTTTTGGTAGTTCAATTGCGAGTGTGAGCATTGATACACAAGCAAATGCGCAGGCTGCCATTAAGGTAATTGATACGGCCTTGTCCACCATTAACGACACTAGTGCTAACTTAGGTGCGATTAACAACCGTTTGGACTTTACTGTCTCTAACTTGACAAGTATTTCTGGTAATACAACGGCTGCTCGTTCACGAATTGTGGATGCGGACTTTGCATCAGAAACCGCTAACTTAAGCCGTGCTACCGTATTGCAACAAGCAGCAACGGCAATGTTGGCTCAAGCTAACCAACGCCCACAAAACGTGTTGTCACTCTTGAGATAAGCTAAGTAAAACTTACCCGAGGGCTACCTCGGGTAAGTTTTTCACGAGGGCCATGTTATGAATGAAATTCCTAGTGCGGTACCAGTAGTTGCGCCGATTAAAAGTGCGCCGACGTCTGCGGCTACAGGAACACGGCTGCAAAAAAATGGCAAGGATGTACCGAGTGCTACTCAAGATACAACAACACCCAATGTAAGCCTCAAGGAAATGCAAGACCATGTTGAAGCCGCCGTTGCGCAGATGAATCAGTATATTCAATCGACTCAACGCGACTTGCACTTCAGCTATGACAAAGCTGCTGGTGAAACTGTAGTTAAAGTGTTGGATAGAACCACTCAAGAGGTTATTCGTCAAATCCCTGATGAAACCTTCTTGAAATTAGCCCAAACTAAAGATGCAAATGGTAATTTTCAACTTCTTAGTGCGCAGGCTTAGTCGTAGAGGTTTAACTAGATTTTTACTCAGTGTTGCGATTAATCGAAAAAGGACAGCTTAAGCTGTCCTTTTTTTTTGACCATAAAAAACTTTCCAAAAATTCTCAGCCGTGCTTTTTTATCAAGGGTAAAATTCATGTGGGAGGATAGATAACTTTCTCCTTTGGTAGTTGGCGTTGCCGTAATAGAGCATAAAAAGCGGCAATGAATTGCCGTAACGCATTCGGGCGGCAAAAAAATATTCAACTTGCTATGACTGATTTATTGAGGTTTTTAAGCAAAAAATATTAAACCAGTTATGAAAAGTGAAGTTTTTTGACGCATTGTTTGATCGATTGCTTGCGGTCTTGAGTTTGTTGTTAAAAAGTAAGTGCAAAATTAATATAGGGATATGTTGTTAGTGATGGCTACATCAATGTATGTTGATAACTACTTATATTTAAAGGAGTTTATTTTTCTGCGCTTTATTGTTCTTCATTTTTTAAAGAAGAAACAATCTAAAAAAATTCCGTAAAAATCACTAAGAGTGAACTGGTTATTGCCATTTTATTTCACTTCTCATTACCTAATCTCCTCTTTGCTTGTAGTACCCACCAAAACGCTTTGATTGTTTTTGGCACAGTCTGTGCAAAAAGTCATTTAGGCAGCGAAGTAACAAAATCCTGACGCATTGATATGCCGCACTCATATAGCGAGCGCTTACAGGGTTTGCCGCGAAGTTTTCAAGATTCTTGCAGGCTTCATCAATGACTTGTCGCAGAGAGTTAAGACTCTGAGCAGGAAAAATCCTTAGGAGATAAATCATGTCTTTAGTTATTAACACAAACGTTGCGTCTCTGAACTCTCAACGTCAATTGATGAATTCTGGTGGCGCACTTGACCAAGCAATGGAACGCTTATCATCAGGTCAACGTATTAACTCAGCGGCAGATGATGCGGCTGGTATGGCCATCTCTAACCGTATGACGTCGCAAGTTCGAGGGCTTGATCAAGCCATTCGCAATGCTAACGATGGTATTTCACTGATTCAAACTGCGGAGGGCGCAATCACTGAAACAACCAACATCCTTCAGCGGATGCGCGAGCTTGCGGTTCAATCATCGAACGGTATTTATACCAACGCGGACCGTAAAACCTTGGATGCTGAAGTTCAACAATTGACGGCGGAATTAAATCGTATTGCCACTTCAACATCATTCAATGGTCAAAAGTTATTAGATGGCACCTTGGGTAAAGTTAATTTACAGGTAGGGGCAGACGCTAGCCAAACAATTACAATGAAGATTCCCAAAATGGATACTAATTCATTAGGTATGGGAACTACTGGTGGTGATGTTACAGGTAATCATTTGGGTCAGGCTATTACATCGACGAGTTTTAAAGATGGCGATATTCTGATCAATGGCAAAAGTATTGGGGCCTTCGATGGAACTAAAGTACCGCCAGACACCTTCCAGCAATTACTGACCAATATCAATAACAATATTCCCGGTGTCACAGCGACAGCGTTTAACGAAGTTACAACGACAACGGTAGGTACGGGTGTTTCTACTGCAGCTGCGCCTATCACAATTGGTCTAACTAATCCTGACGGTACGACTTCTTCGTTTAGTATCACCAATACCAATAATATGGATGATTTAATTTCAGCCATTAACGCTCAATCGGGTGGTTTGGTTCAGGCGACTAAAACAGATACCGGATTGGTGACGTTGGATAATAACAATGGCGCGACTATGACCATTAGTGGCGCAGGCGCTGCAACGGGTTTGGGAACTATTACCTCGCCTAGTTATGGTCAAATTGCATTAACATCTTCAGATGGCAGTGACATAGTGATCACTCAAGGCCCCAATGCCCAGCAACCGACTGTGGTAAATGCGGGTACTTACAACACCGCTGTTGCTGGCAATCTATCGATTAATGGGGTAAATGTTGCTATAGCGGCATCAGATCCTATAGCGACAACGATTACTAACATTAATGCTCAGACATTAAATACGGGTGTAACTGCAACAAATGTCTCCGGTAAGCTTGTATTAACCGATTCTAAAGGTCGAGACATTAACCTAAATGAATCTGTTGTGGGCGTTGCTGCTAGCTTAGGGTTATCTGTAGGAACGACTAAAGCGCCAACGTTGTTGTCGGCATTGGGCTTTCAAGATACCCGCAGCCAAGCGGCTGTTTTTGGTCAACACATCCCCGTTGCTGATTCCACTCAGAGTTTGGCTTTTGGCGACTTAGCGATCAATGGCGTGACTATCAGTGGCGAAAATACGGGTACCTTGCAAGGTAAGGTTGATAACATCAATAAAGTGAGTGATCAAACCGGTGTTATTGCAAGTTTGAAGGCTGAAAGTGTAACAACGTTTAATGGCTTGAAGGCATCTACGGAAGTGACTGGCAATGCTGTTGGAAGTACTGCTAACGCTGTGGGTGACACTATATCAATCAATGGCGTGCAGGTCGCTATGACCGGTACGACGATTGCGCAGGCTTTAGCCGATATTAACGCGGCATCTCCCTCTACGGGAGTGAGTGCTTACTTGGATGCAAGTTCAAAGGTTCATTTGTTCTCGCAAGGGCAAATTAACATCGCAAATGGTACAACCAATGGTGCAACCGTATCGGCCTATTTAGGTTTAACCGCAGCAGTTGCTGCAGGTGTGCCTGCCGGGAGTTATGCACCTACCACGGCGACTACAGGCAGTATCCGTTTGAATAATACGCAAATTTCATTGAGTAATGTGTCTGATTTAACAACGGTGATTTCAGAAGTTAATGCACAGCAAGCCAGTACGGGTGTGTATGCATCATTAAATAACTTAGGTCAATTGGTATTGAATTCGAACTCAGCATTTTCTGTTGATGTTGGCGATACCAATGGCGGTAAAACACTGGCTACTTTAGGTTTGGATACTTCACTTGCTGGCCCAATTGGCAGGCATGTAACCAATGTACTGGCATCAATTCAATTAACGTCATTGAATAATACACCCATTAGTTTGGCAGTAACGGCTAATGGTACTCAAGCAACTGGCTTAATATCGCAAAACCAAGCGTCTGCTGGTTTGGGCTTTGGTGATGCCGTGAGTAGTATTAGTATTGCAACTCAGGCAGGTGCGCAAAAAGCGATAGGCATTATTGATAAGGCTCTAGAGACTATTAACAACGTAAGCTCACAATTGGGTGCTATCAATAACCGTCTAACCTTTACGGTTAATAACTTAGCGAATGTTTCAGAGAAGACATCAGCGGCGCGTTCACGTATTGTAGATGCTGACTTCGCTGCTGAAACAGCTAGTTTGAGTCGAGCTCAAGTATTGCAACAAGCAGCAACCGCGATGCTGGCGCAAGCCAACGCTAGGCCGCAACAAGTATTGTCATTGCTCAAAGGCTAGTGCGAGTTAACAATAAAAAAACCGCTGATATTCTCAGCGGTTTTTTTATTGGCTGGAGATAAACATTTACCACTATTTTTAATGACGAGCGACTCAGATTATGTAGGGTGGGTACTGAATCTCTCTCCGGTTGTTAGATTGTTTTTTTCGTGTGATGTAAGAGCACTGTCAAATCTACTCATCAAAAAATTTTCAAGGGTTCGTGTGAGTGCACTAACAATACAAATATTCGTTTTGCATCATTCATGAATATTTGAATAAACCCCGCTGGATACTTTATTGCGTAGATGTTGTGATAATTTCCCTTTGTGCGCGTAATACAAAAGACATTATACGCACTCTGTATGGCTTTTCAGATTTCTATTGTTCTAAATGTTACGGGTTCTTTTGTTTTCGATGATGTGTTTTACCAAATCTTCGTATTTTTTATCAAAGTGATGATCGCCGCTCATGCCGATAATTTTTATGCCAAGAGCTTCTGTGGCTTTACAGTTAGATTCTGGGTCAGCTAGGCCGTAGATACAAATTGTATTGGTCCAATTCAAATTTTTTATTTCTGGCAGTATGGCTAGCCTACTAGGGTCTTTGTCGGTATTCATCCAGCTCGAAAGATGAAACTCAAAAGCAGCTGTTTTTCCCATTCCTAACAAAGCAACTAGAGAAATATTTTTTTGTGCATCGGCAGAGAGTTTGTTGGCAACAAAAGGTAATACATCAGCTCCAAAAGAATAGCCAATTAAAATCACATCCTGTTTGTGCCATTTGGCCATGTATTCTGTCATTGTGTCTTCTATAGCTTGTGCAGTTTCTTCCGGCGTTCGTTTTTTCCAAAAATAGCTGAGTGAGTCTAATGCAACAGTAGGTATACCTTTTTCGGCCAAAATATTGGCGACATTTTTGTCTATTTCAGCCCAGCCACCATCACCCGTTAAAATAATTGCCATGCTGGTGCTAGGAAATTTCGCTGGGGTTTTATTATCAATCGGCACTTCAATCAAGGGCAGGTTACTATCGCTATTTGCAGAGGATATTTGATCTTTTAGACGGGGATCTAACCATTGTAAAATTTGAATTGCCTCAGATAAGGCGGTTTGATCTTTATTGTCGGCAATAGTTAATTTCGCGTTGCCTATCCTGTCCGTAAATAGATGTAATTCAGCCGTATTCTTATCTTGAAAAATATACCAGCTGCTAGGCAAATGTTTTACTGGATTTAGTTGTATCAGTGGCTCTGATTGATTGTCCTTATCTAAGTGACAAAGTGTTGTGTGCGATGCTAGGTTAGGTGAAAAACCAATACTAACTCCTGCATGGAATTCTTTTTTTTCGGCTTGTGCGAGTGCCGCATAAACCACCGCGGCACCGCCATTGGTTCCTGCGAGTATGGGAAGGTCGCTGGTATTTAGGTGATAATAATCTTGTAGACTATTCGCCAGTTTTATAAGAGTTCCAGCTAAATTTAAACATTTTCTTTCTTCATCAAAAGGAGCATTAAGCAAATTTTGATCATTAATTACCACAACGTAATAGCTAAGTGCAGCAAAACTTTTGGCATAGTTGTAAGTTTGCTCTCGCGTATTATTATTGTCGGTTATATATAAAAGAACACCTTTTTCAGGTGATTGAGTCCGCACAACACGTACATGTTGTTGGCTCTTGATAATAATATTTTCATCAATAATTTTACTATTATTGGCTACTGGTTTATGTAACCAACGAAGCGTAAATATGCCAGCGGTAGTGATGAGGATTAAGCTAAGGGCTAATCCCAGGTAAAAATATTTGTTCTTGAGTAGAGATCTTATGGTCACGGAATAACTCATATAAAAGCCAATAAATAACTATTTTGAAAAAATACCTTTGACTCCACCAGAGATTAGCGTAGTGGCTGCAAATAATGCCCCAGCTGTTTGTAAGCCGGGTGGGGCTGCGAAATAAATTGGACGCCAATCAGGATTGAATTTTTCTTTATAAAAATAAACGCCTTCAAAATTATAAAAATCGCTGCCTATACGAAAAATGGTATTACCAATTTTATGCCATAACGGGGCTAAAGCATGATCCTCTAGGCCTGAAAGTGGAGCCATACCCAAACTGAAATAAGTAAAGCCTTGCTCTTTTGCCCATAGCGCTAGACTAATGTTGAGATATTCCATAATGCCATTGGGGGTTCCGGGCAAATAGCGCATTAAATCAATAGATACTTGTCTTCTATTGTTAAGTGCCCAGATGTTACAAAATGCGTAAACTTCCCCATCTTTTTTAACGACGGCAAGTTCACAGTGCCTCAGATATTCTTCATTAAAAAAGCCTAGAGAGAATCGTTTTTCTTTTGCATTTTTTTCGGCTAACCAAGCATCAGATATTCTTTTTAGATTGGGTAGTATGGCTTCTACTTGGTTTGAATAAACAATCTCGAACGTAAACCCTTCACGTTGATATTTGTTGATGGCGCTGCGGAAGTTTTGACGCTTTTTGCCTTCCAGTCCAAAATCATTTAACGGAATTAAAGCTTGCTGACCAAGTTTAATTAAACTGAGCCCCATGTCTAAATAGAGCGGAATATTCTCTACACCTGTTTCATAAAACGCGACCTGTGCAGCCACCTTGTCTGCATTTTCGCGGAATTGCCATACCAATTCTTCAAACTCACTGGCATTACCAACGGGATCTCCCATGGCAATCCAGTATTTGGGCGTCACACCATACATTAAAAAACTTTTTTGGGTTTTACTCCAAAGAATGTACTTGTCGCCAGTGAGTACTAAGTGATGATCAGTCGTATTGGAGTTGTGAACAATTTCAGTGGCAATATCTAGATCGGCTTTCGATGGTAAGGTTAAATCGGTAATGGTTTTGCTCATAAGCCGATAAAGTAATACACCGCCACACACAACCGATATCACAAAAAGTGAGCGCAAAAAGCGTGGGGCATCACCTTCTAAAGACACTTGCCACCATAAATCATTGGAGTAGGCAACATCGCGGTAAGAGAAAAATCCTAGCCAAGTGGATGCGCCAATAATGATGGCTCCAATGATTAATTGAGAGTATGGAATTTCTAATTTAATCAATGCCGATTTACGATAAAAGTGTTTGCGTGTAGGAATGAACGCAATCAGCATTACGCCTAAAATACTTGCTTCCTCAAAATCCCAACCTTTTGCCAGTGAGGCGATAATGCCAATGGATAATAAAATAATTGTACCGTAGTAGGCTGAATCCAGCTTGATACTGACGGCACGCGATAAAAAAATCATCCCTAAGCCAACTAAGCTATTGATTAAATGTGAGAACTCAATTAATGGGAGAGGGATAAAATATTGCAACCACTCCAGCCGTTCATGTACTGCTGGAGTGGCACCGGATACGAGCAAAATACAGCCGCCAATTAACAGTAAAACCGAAAATATTTTTGGCGTTGCTAGGTAGAGCAACTTAAAAATGTAGTGGATTTTTAAATGGTATACCACACGATGACTTTTGGTTTCATAAATGGCTACAGTGATTGCTGCAACTATCAATGGTAATATGTAATACATCAAACGATAAATAATAAGGGCTGAGAGTAAATTTTCCGGCGGAAATTTATCTTCTGCTAACTTCATAAAACTATATTCAAATACACCAATACCGCCCGGCACTTGACTCACTAACCCTAATAATTGAGCCACTATGTAGTAAATTAAAAATTCACTAAAACTTATTTCGGTGATGTTGAGCAATGGAATATACAAGACTATGGCGGCGATGGTTAAGTCGATTGTTCCTACCGCAATTTGTTGTAGCGCAATACTGGGTGATGGCGGAGATATTTGAAACTTACCGATATGAATATGTTTATGATGAAAGGCGGTGAGGGCGCACCAGCTAATAATCAAACTAGTGCCTATTACTAATAATAACTTTAATGAGCTGTTTAATACTGCCGAGTCCAGTGTTATGGATTTGGAAGCAACTGTGACCGCAATAATAAGTAAAGTAAATGCGCTTAAAAAATAACTGATCGTGCCAAAAGCGGTGATTTTTGCAATGGCACTTTTACTTAATCCCCATTCACTGTAAAAACGAAAGCGTATAGCTCCACCCGTAATAGGTGATGAGCCAACATTATGGCTGATGGCATTGCTCAAGAACGAACCGAGTAGGATTAAGGAGTAATCAAGTTTTTCTTTTGTGTATTTAATTGCTATCCATTCGCATAGGCTTAATGTGACATAGCCAAAAACGCTCATGAAAAACATTTCTTCAAGCGTTTCTGTTGGAGTAGTGACAAAGTCGCTCCATACATTTTTCCAGCCGTAATCTGCGATTTCGTGGTTTACCGCGAACGCAGCCGCTATAAATAGTATGAAGCTAATGAATGGGATTAATTTTTTGAAGGTATCGGCTGGCAGCATATTCAAACTTGGCTGAGAAGTGGGTGGCAATAATACCATTTAGGCCTGACCGTAATGGTTCTGTCGCAATCATAACCTAAATAATTTACGTATATCTTACAGTTTCATTGAGAAAAATTGGTGCGATCTGTGCATTAAGTTGCTTTAGTGAAGTTAATCAACAGATTTGGCGCAAAACCCTAGCTTTTCTTCGTTTAATCAGTCTTTAAGGGTAATAAATAACCTAGAGTATACCAATCACGCGGCAAGATCCTGCCGTTGCGCTAAAATTCTTAGGCTTAGTGTGCCAAGTTAAAAATATACAAATTTAGGCTAAAGTTTACTCAAATTTTGCCGCTATAGATAATGCAAAATAGTATTTAGAGGAGTGTCGCCGTGACAACAACATCCAGTATTAGCTCATCGACTACACCTACTACGTCTACGACGACTGCAAGCTCGTCCTCTACGACTCCTACCACCACTACGACTACTGTCACGCCAACCGCAAGTGCTAGCAGCAGTAGCCAAGGTGCTGCGATTTTAACTGCTTTAGGCGCAACTAACGGTATCGATACCACCTCGCTGGTTAATAATTTAGTGAATGCCAATCAGATGGCAGACATGAATGCATTGACCACAAAGCAAAACCTCTTGCAAACACAGATTTCTGACTTCGGTTTATTAACGAGTGCGTTTTCAACCTTGGAAACTGCGGCATCGGTCTTGGCAAACCCCGATACGTTTAATGCTAAATCTGCATCGATTCCTACAACGTCTTTATTGAGTGTTGGGGCTTTGGATGCGAGCGCTGCTACTGGAAATTATGCGATTAACGTTGATCAGGTCGCTCAGGCTCAGTCGCTAAGCTCCACTGGTTTTAGCTCGCAGACGGCGCCTATAGGCAAGGGGACGCTGGCTATACGTTTTGGTAATTGGACGTCTGGGACATTTACGCCTAACACCAGTCAAACCGGTGCGACAATTACTATCGATGATAGCAATAACTCACTCATTGGCTTACAGAATTCGATTAACAACGCTAAACTCGGAATTAACGCGAGTATTGTGAGCGATAGCGGCAGTTATAAGCTCTTGCTGACCAGTCCGTCGGGGTCCACCAGTGAGATGGAGATTACAGCTACTGAGGATGCGGGAGCTCAGGGTTTAGCGGCGTTTAATTTTAATAAAAACTCTTCTCAAATGACACAGCAACAAGGTGGAGCTGACGCGAAGCTTCGTGTTAATGGTATGCCCTTAACTCGTTCTAGCAATCACTTAACGGATGTTATTCCTGGGCTTACTTTCGATCTTGCCAACAGTTCCACAACAGAAACCGTCAATATTGGAATCACGCAGGATAAAACCGGTGCCGATACTGCTATTCGCAATTTTGTAGCTGCTTACAATACCTTTCTTACCAATAGTGGAAAACTGGTTGGTTTTGATAGTTCAAAAAATGCCAATGGCAGCCTAAGTCAAGACCCTCTGGCTAAGAATTTATTGCAGCAGGTGCGCAATCAATTGAATGGTAACGTCCCCGGTTTAAGTGGTGTATTCACTACACTTTCCAATTTGGGGATTGCGACACAGTTAGACGGCAGTTTGAAAATTGATGACTCTACTGCGACAACAAGTTTTGCTACTGCTATGGCCAATAATTACGATGCTGTTCGTGATCTTTTTGTGCCTAAAATGACATCATCAAATGCGCAAATTAGTGTGACCAAGAACACGGCCAATAGCACCCCCGGAACTTATCAAATTGCCATTACTCAGCAGCCAACAAAGGGTAGTTTAATTGGGGGGGCTATTACTGGCAGTTTTCCTCTGGATACCACCGGTAAGAACTATACATTTACGGTTGGTGTTGACGGTGTTACTGCGGCACCTATTACGTTGCCAACGACAACTTATGCTTCGGGTGATGCTTTGGCCGCTGATTTGCAAGCGCGCATTAATTCGGATTCCAATTTATTGGCAGGCAAGGTTGGCTTAAGCGTAAAGTTTAATACGACGACCAACAAGTTGGAGTTCACTTCGAATAACTATGGCAGTAGTTCGAATGTTTCGTTTAGCGCAGCAAGCTCCGATATGGCAGATTTTGGTATTACCAATGTGGCGGGTACTGCAGGAACAGATGTTGCGGGAACAGTAGACGGCGTTGCTGCCTTTGGATATGGCAACGTACTTTTACCGGCGATTGGTAGTAAAGCTGAAGGTTTGAGTATGACGATTCAGCCGGGTGCAACATCGGGAACTATTTCGTTTTCGAAAGGATTTGCAGGTTCATTTACGGGGCTAATTGATAATTTTTTGCAGAATAATGGTCTGATTCAGAATCATGAGACGGTTATCAATCAGCAAATTAGTAAGGTCGGTGATGATGTTACGGCTCTAAATGCGCGGAGTGACGCTTATCGTGCGCAACTGCAGGCGCAGTTCTCTGCGATGCAATCAATTGTGAATACATTAAAATCTACAGGAACATTTCTGACTGGTGCGTTTGCTGCACTTAATGGAACAACGACAACGAGTAAATAATAATTTTATAGGCTGCGCTAGGGGTATTCATTTTAAGAATTGTTGTTGGTTGCAGACCCCCGATCTATTGAAAGCGGATGTTTGTTGCCGCTAAGGTTTACAGTCTGCAATTTTTTGCCGCTTGCATTGCAGCTTATTTATGGATCTATGTATTTGATGTTTAACGCAGAGTGAAAGCAAATACATTTAATATTTAGCCTAGCCCTTTATCTACAGTTATTTCTTTACGGCGTTAATAGCTGTAATCCTTTCTCGATCTTCTCAATTCTCGATCTTCTTAATAGATACACATCTCTTGTTTGATTTTTTTAATTTATTCCAATTAATTCCCTTCTGGCATATGATTTGCTGACTATAATCTATAAAGATTTGTCGCTTGAGCATTTTATGTCTAACACGTTTGCATTAATTCCCGCGCGCGGTGGTTCTAAGGGAATCAAACATAAAAATATTACGCTACTGGCGGGTAAACCACTGTTGGCATATGGCGTAATTGCTGCCCAGCAAAGCACTATGTTTGATGGTATTTATGTATCGTCTGACGATGATACCATTCTGGCGGTAGCACAATCCTACGGGGCTACGGCATTTAAGCGTGATGCAGCCTTAGCGCAAGATCACTCCCCGACAAATGCTATGATTGAAGAGTTCATTATATTAAATCAACTCAAACAAAACGATGTAATTGTACTCCTACAACCGACTTCACCTTTACGAACAGCGCAGCATATCTGTGAGGCTATGGCTTTATATCGACAACATTTAGATTGCGCCGCTTTAAAAAGTGTATGTGTGGCTGATAGTAAGTATTTTTATGCATTTATAGGAGCAGATCCTTATTTAACACCATTATTGCCAGAGTATATGAGTATTGGTCGCCGACAAGATTTACCGTCGATTTATTTACCTAATGGTGCTATTTATATTTTTAGTGTTGAGCAATTTATGCTTGAAAAGGCGATACCCAAAACTAAGGTAGTAGCCTATGTCATGAAAGAAGATGACAGTATTGATATAGATACGCCTGACGATCTCGCGCTGGCAGAATTTTATTTTAATCAACGAGTGATAAAATAAATGGCTAAAAAAATTTTAGTAACAGGCGCGGATGGTTTTATTGGTTCTCATTTGTGCGAAGAATTAATTAAGTCTGGTTACCGTGTAAAAGCTTTTGTATTTTACAATTCGTTTAATTCCTGGGGATGGTTAGATACGTTGGCGCCCAGTGTTTTAGCACAAATCGAAATTTTTCAAGGGGATGTACGCGATCCTAATGGTGTACGTAATGCGGTGAAGGGATGTGACGCGGTGTTGCATTTGGCCGCGCTGATTGCCATACCCTTTTCCTATCATTCTCCTGACTCCTACATAGATACGAATGTAAAAGGTACGCTAAATATTTTACAGGCAGCGCGTGATTTTAATATAGAGAAAGTCATTCACACGTCCACCAGTGAGGTTTATGGTACTGCTCAATATGTTCCCATTGATGAGCGGCATCCTATTTGTGGTCAATCGCCGTATTCAGCCACTAAAATTGCAGCAGATCAATTGGCCTATTCTTTTTATGCGTCCTTTCAATTGCCTGTAAGTATCGTGCGCCCTTTTAATACATATGGGCCGCGTCAAAGTGCTCGCGCAATTATTCCTACTATCATTACCCAAATTGCTGCAGGCCAGCGCCATATTAAATTAGGTGCGTTGCATCCGACACGTGATTTTAGTTTTGTGGCTGATACAGCTAAAGGGTTTGTTGCAGCTCTAAGTGCAGATAACATTGCGGGTGAAACGTTTAATTTGGGTAGTCAATTTGAAATTAGTATGGAAGATACCGCCAACGCTATTGCAGAAGTTATGTCTGCCGATATAGATATAGTAACGGATACACAGCGTTTAAGGCCTGCTGATAGTGAAGTGGAGCGGTTATTTGCCAGTCATCAAAAAGCGCGCAGCACTCTGGATTGGCAGCCAGAGTATTTAGGCTTAGAAGGTTTTAAGCGTGGATTGAAACAAACTGCAGATTGGTTTGTGCAGCCAGAAAATTTAAAGCACTACAAATCTCATTTGTATAATGTGTAAATTCTTATGACGCATTTAGCAGAAACTATTTTGGCTCCACTTCATTCACTCAAAGAAACAAGTGTGGTGGGACTGCATGAGCCCAACTTAACAGGTAATGAGTTGGCCTACGTTACGGAGTGTATTACTAGCGGATGGGTTTCATCAGTAGGTAAATTCGTAGATCAATTTGAACGACAATTAGCCGATTATGTGGGTGTTCCGAAAGCCGTTGCTGTGGTAAATGGTACGGCGGCATTGCATTTGGCGCTGCTACTAAAAGGAATTAAAGCGGAAGATGAGGTGTTAACACCCGCTTTAACGTTTGTTGCCACCACAAATGCCATTAGTTATGTAGGTGCTATTCCGCATTTCATCGATTCTGGCGTGAACGATTTATCCGTATGCCCAGAAAAATTAGCCGTCTATTTGCATGAAATTGCGGATGTTAAACAAGGCAAAACAATTAACAAAAAGACAGGCCGCGTAATATCCGCATTAATTGTGATGCACGCGCTAGGCCATCCCGCGAATATGCAAGCCTTGAAAAAGGTGGCGCAAGATTATCAATTGATTTTAATTGAAGATGCCGCTGAAGCTATGGGCTCATCTATAGACGATCAGCACTTAGGTACTCTTGGCGATATAGGCATCTTCAGTTTTAACGGCAATAAAATTATGACTACCGGTAGTGGCGGCGCTTTGGTGAGTCGCGATGAAAGTTTAATGCAGCGAGCCAAACATTTGAGTACAACGGCTAAAGCCAGCGGTGATGGTTTTTTTTATCACGATCAAGTTGGCTATAATTATCGCTTAGCGAATATCAATGCGGCATTAGGTGCGGCGCAATTAGAGCGTTTAAATCAATTTCTTTTCTATAAAAAAAATTTGGCTGATTATTATAAAAAATATTTCAATGCTCAGGAAAATATTACTTTTATAGAACCGCAGTGCGGTGGCGTCAGTAATTATTGGCTTTGTGCTATTAATCTACGTGGTGTAACAACGCAGGAGTTAAATACTATTATTCAGCGGGCTCATCAAGAAGGTTTTATGCTGCGACCATTGTGGCAATTAAATAATGAGTTACCCATGTATCAACAATGCCCCTCAATGTCTCTGGAAAATGCGCAGCGACATGTGGCTTCTACGTTATGTTTACCCAGTAGTGTTAGTTTAGGATTATTAGTTTAATGTGAAAATCTTTGGCGCTAATGTATAAACTATGTGTGCTGTATGGCATTACTAATATTTTACGGGTCACAATATGATGAACTATCAACAGTCTTTAATAGCGCCACACAATACGATTACCCAAGCGGTTGAAGCGATAAACTTGGGAGGCATCCGTTTGGCGTTGGTAGTCAATGATGAGCAACATTTGGTGGGGCTCATCACCGATGGCGATATTCGTCGCGCGCTTTTGGCTCATAAAGATTTTTCATCGCCTGTTGCGCATGTCATGAATAAAAATCCTCTGGTTGTGCAAGAGGGAACTAGCACAGCAGAAATGCTTGCAATTATGCGTGAGCACAGCATTCTACATTTGCCTATTGTCGATGCTGATGGAAAACTCATTGCAGTAGAAACGTTTGAGCGGTTGAGTAATTACAAAGCGGCTAAAACTACTCCGATATTTTTAATGGCAGGGGGCTTTGGTACGCGGTTGCGTCCATTAACAAATACAATACCTAAAGTTATGTTGAAGGTGGGTTCGCGCCCGATTCTTGAAACTATTATGCTCGGCTTTATAGAGCATGGTTTTAGCGAATTTTATATCTCTGTATTTTATTTGGGGGATCAAATCCGAGCGCATTTTGGTGATGGTTCCAAATGGGGCGTGAATATTTACTATGTCGAGGAAGAGCAGCCGTTGGGTACCGGCGGCGCATTGAGTTTACTGCCGGAGCATATCAATGAACCTATCATTATGATGAATGGCGATCTTCTCACCAACGTTAATTTTAATAGCTTGTTGAATTTTCATGTAGATAAAAAAGCTTCAGCCACTATGTGTGTTCGTGAATACAGCATGGAAGTTCCGTATGGGGTGATTGAATCGAATGATTTGCAAATTACTTCTATTGTGGAAAAGCCCAAACAGCACTTTTTTGTGAATGCGGGCATTTATGTATTAAGTCCCGAAGTGTTTAAGAGTATTCCAAAATTACATCGCAAAGACATGCCTGATTTATTTAATGATCTCATTGCCAAAGAGCAGAATGTAATGATGTTCCCCGTGCACGAATATTGGCTGGATATTGGGCGTTTAGGCGATTTTGAGCAAGCGCAAAGCGATGTGCTCGATATGTTTGGTCGATAGATAATACTTTTACTTGTCGGTAAGGGATTTAAATGAAGTCAGATATAAATATTCTTTTTTTAGGGGGAGCTAAACGAGTATCTCTGGCCGAGTTATTTATCAAAAATGGTATTTCACTCGGTATCAAGATTAATATTTTTTCTTATGAGCTAGATGCTTATCTGCCTATTGCGGAGGTTGGTCAGGTGATCATAGGGAAGCGCTGGGCCGATCCAGATTTATTTAGCCATTTGTGCGGTGTCATTGAAGAATATAATATTGATATAGTTTTACCTTTTGTTGATCCTTCGATAAAAATATGCGCTGACTTGATAAATTATCTTCCTAATCTATTTGCTCCTGTATCGAGTTCTGACGTAGCCACTATTTTTTTTCATAAGGCGAGAGCTGATGAATGGTTCCATGTTAACAACATACCTCGTCCAGTGAATCAGAATCGTTTTCCTCTGATTGCTAAACCTGTAACTGGATCCGCTTCAAAGGGTTTGATTATTATTCAGTCACAGGATCAGCTTGAGCAATTTCAAAAAATAGATAATCAGGCTGATTATCTCGTCCAGCAGTTTATTAAGGGGGAAGAATTTAGTGTTGATTGTTATGTCGATAAAAATGGGTGTGAAGTATCCATTGTTCCTCGTCGACGCTTAGAAGTAACCTCTGGCGAATCAACAAAAACAGTTACCGATAACAATCTTCAAGTAATCGCGCTCTCTCGAAAAATTATTGATACAGGTGTTTTTCGTGGTCCTATCACCATACAGTTTATCCAAGATGAAACTACCGGTATTGTTTACGTTATGGAAATAAATCCTAGGTTTGGAGGTGCAGTGCTTTGCAGTATTGCGGCAGGAGCCGATTCAACCCTTTGGATTTTACAAGAATTTATGGGAATACCCCTTGCGCCTCTAAGTAGTTGGAAAGAAGGGGTGATTATGACGAGATCCTTCAGAGAATATTATTTTTATGCAAATAGTCATTGATATGGACGGTACTATTTGTACCGAAGAAAAAACTTATAGCCGTGCTTTAGCCAAGGCTCTTCCCGGCGCCGTTGAAAATATTAATAAATTATATGATGAGGGACATATTATATTGATTTATTCAGCAAGGACTTGGATGGAGTATGAAATGACACATGATTGGCTGCAAAAAAATAATATAAAATTTCATCAGTTAATATTGGGTAAGCCTATTGGCGATGTTTGGATTGATGATAGAGCGATAAATTTTAATGGTTGGAGTTCTACTGCAGAGCAACTGGCACAATTAAAAGCATTTAAAGGAGCCTCTAAATGAGTACACGGGTATTAATTATTGCAGAGGCAGGCGTAAATCATAATGGTATTTTTGATTTGGCCATTCAATTGATAGACAGAGCTAAAGAAGCTGGCGCAGATATTGTCAAATTTCAAACGGCAATTCCTGAGTTGGTCATGTCTAAATTCGCTGAGAAGGCGGAATACCAAAAAAAAATGACTGGGGAAAATGAATCGCAATTGGCTATGGCTAAGCGAATACACCTTCCTTTGTCTGCTTATGCAGAATTAAAAAAATATTGCGATCAAAAAAATATTGCATTTTTGTCTACGCCGTTTGATATGCCATCGATTGAGACATTGGTGGAATTGGACATGCCTATTTTTAAAATTCCCTCTGGCGAAATTACCAATCTTCCCTATTTAAAACGAATTGGTGAACTAGGTAAGGAGGTTATTCTTTCTACCGGGATGTCACGTTTAGGTGAAGTTGAGGATGCATTAATGGTGTTGACTCAAGCGGGAACCCCTTTAGATAAAATAAGCGTTTTGCATTGTGTCACTGAATATCCGACCCCATTTAGTGATGTTAATTTAAGTGCGATGAATGCCATTCGCACTGCGTTTGGTGTGAAGGTAGGCTACTCCGATCATACCGTTGGTATAGAAATTCCCATTGCTGCCGTGGCAATGGGCGCGCGCGTTATTGAAAAGCATTTTACGCTTGATAGAAATATGGAGGGGCCAGATCATAAAGCCTCATTAGAACCCGATGAATTAAAAAAAATGGTTCAATCTATTCGCCATGTTGAGGCCGCGATTGGGAATGGTATAAAGGTGCCTGCTAAAGCAGAGATTAAAAATATGGTGATTGCACGTAAAAGTATTCATATAAACCAAGACTTGTGCAAAGGTGATGTTCTAACCGCTGATAATTTAATTATGAAAAGGCCGGGCGATGGCATAAGTCCAATGATGCTTGATTTGGTATTGGGAAAAAAACTTAACAAAGACAAACAAGAAGATACCAAATTAAATTGGAATGACATTGAATAATTGAGCGTTAATGCTTTATGAAAATTGCATTGCTAACCAGTTCGAGAGCGGACTACAGCATTTATGTACCTTTAATTAAGGCGATTCTTGCGGAGTCTTGGCAGCTGGAAATTATCGCGTTTGGAACACATTTGTCGCCAGCGCATGGATTGACCTATCAACTGATTGAAAAAGATGGCTTTGTTGTGGCGCATAAGCTAATGACCTTGGTTGCCGGGGATAAGCCATATCACGTTGCTGCATCAATGGCGTTGACAATGAGTGTGTTCGCCGAATTTTGGGCTGAACATACATTTGATTTGGTCATTGCGTTAGGGGATCGCTATGAAATGTTTGCGGCGGTTGCGGCGGCAATGCCATTTAACTATATCGTAGCGCATATATCAGGCGGAGAAACTACGCTGGGTGCGATAGATAATGCATTTCGGCATAGCATCTCTCATATGTCCAGGTTGCATTTCGTATCAGCACAACCCTATGCAGAACGCTTGCAGCACATTTTAGGGACGGCAACTGGAATTTATAATACAGGCTCGTTGAGTTTAGAAAATTATCAAAATTTTACGCTACTTTCTCGGCGAGATCTTTTTGAGCGATGGGGTGTTGATGAGGGCGTACCTTATATTTTAATTACCCTTCATCCTGAGACAGTTTCCTATAAAAAAAATAGTGTTTACGTTGATGAAACTATTGCAGCGCTGAACCAATTAGAAGGTTTTTTGTTGGTTATAACAATGCCCAATGCTGATACTATGGGCGATATGATCAGGGAAAAATGGATTTCTTTTTCAGAAAATAATAAGAATGTCAGGTTGGTAGAAAATTTCGGCAGTGTTGGGTATTTGTCGGCCATGTATCATTGTCAATTGATGTTAGGCAATACCTCCAGTGGGTTTGTTGAAGCATCAATGTTTCCCAAATGGGTGATTAATCTGGGGAATCGGCAGCAAGGACGAATTTCCACACCGAACATTCTTCAAGTGCCTTTCGACAAAGTGGAGATACGTCGGGCTATTGATAGCATTCGCTCGAAAACATTGATACCGGAAATAGGCATTTATGGGGCTGGAGATGCCTCAAGCCGTATGATTAGTGCAATCAAAGAAAATTGTGGGATTGCCTGATACATTGTGTAGGCCATATTCCGGTAGCGGCGTCACCTTGTTATTGCTCAAGCCTATGAGGGAAATATGAAACTGTTTAAATATATCCTGCCTTTATGGCAAGGCGTTTCGGATAAGGTGGAGAATTGTATTCTTCTCGATTTTGAGCTTTATATTGATGAGTATGGATTAATTAGGCAAAGACAATCTGAGAGTGTCAGTCAAAAAATTGCCAATGCCTATGCAGATGAAGCCTATCGTTATATTACGTTGCCAGCGGGACACTCGGAATGGGCTAATCAGCAGTTAGCGCCGAAATTAAATTTCATTGTAAAATCTTTACCCAATTTAACGAGTTCAACTGTTCTGGAAATAGGCGCTGGCAGTACCTATCTGGGCGAAAAATTAGTGAAAGATTTTCAGTTATCTTCCTATGTGGTTGTAGATCCATCGGTGCGGGAGACCAGTGATAACCTAACTGTGGTCAGAGATTACTTTTCGTATGAAAAAGTTCAGGAATTAACCGTTGATTATGTATTGAGTTTGAGTTGTCTGGAACATGTTCCTGATCCGATTACATTTTTAAAAGATATTAATAAATTGCTACTGCCTCGCCGAGGGGAAGCTATTATTTTATTTCCAGAGGTGTCTCGGCAGTTTAATGCAGGCGACATCAATGTTCTGCTGCATGAGCACCTAACTTATTTTACCAAAGCGGGTGTGCTTGAGTTATTGCCTCAGCTTGGATTTGAAATTCTGGCAATGGAAATAGAGCAGGATTTATTTAAATTACATCTTAAAGCCGTGCGGAGCCCTTTGGATGTCATTAAGGTTGCCGCTGAATATGAGCTAGTAAATAAATTTAGTGATAGTCTGAGTCTTAGCTTGGGTAAAGTGAGGGAACACTTGGATAAATGTCTGCGCAGCCATCAGTTAGTAGGTTTTCATGGTGCCTGCAATGGGCTTAATAATTTGCTAGCATCACTCGATATTCAGGATTTTTCCCATATTAAGATATTGGACTTAGATACCAAAAAGACGGGAAAATTTATCAGCGCTTGTCCCAATCCAATCTGCCTTGCTGATAAAGAGAGTTATCAGGATGTGGATGTTGTTTTTGTGTCCGCAATGACGTTTTACCAACCCATTTGTAAATTTCTTACTGAACAAATAGGTGTGGAAAGCCATAAAATTTTACCCTTGTGTTCACTTCGCTAATAGATCTGTGGTTTTAAAATTTAAGCAGAAATTATAGTTATTTACACATTGGAAGTATTGGGTAACATTTTTTGAATGTTAAAGGCTCTGTATTTGTGGCGGAGTATGTTTTCTAGCTTTCGCAAAAAAAATGCTGAGACGAGGGATCTCTTTTTGCTATTTATGAATAACGCATTTGATACCCATACAACATGATTGGTAGTTCGATAGCGGCGTTATCCGCTGTTGAGTGAATAGCCCCCTATTGCTGAGGGCATAAAAGAGGTCATTTTAATTTTTCTTTAATGTTAAAACGCTTAGTATCGTTCTCTAGTAAGTTGTTACGGATAACATTCTGAGCACCTTTCAGATATTTTCGGTAATGTTCCTTTGCTTCGTTAAACATAACAACCCCATCTTTACCATTGTTGGCATTTAAACAAAGCGCTAACATTAACGAAAAAGCGTCTGAACTTCCTTTTAGTAATTGTCCTAATCTTCGGGTTTCTTTTTCTAGCGAAAAGTGTTGAATAATTTCTTCATTTTTTTGTAAAAGAACAATCCCTTCTTCTATGGTTTTTATGTCTTTTTCAAAGACATTGTAGGTATCATCGAGGGTTTTTACGGTCGGGGAAAACGAATTAATGATGGATACGTTATCGGGAATAGGCAAAAAGTTACTACTGGTAAAGTATTTTTTAAATAATTTTGACGTATATTGGTTTTTATTTAATTTTTGCCAGTGATGAGTATCTATATCGTCGAGCTTTATTGGGGTTGCTTTTTCTATGGCAATCCCGTTGCTCGTGTTGTGGCACTTTAACTCTTTGCAATCTTTTAGAATGGCTTCTAGTGCAAGCTTCGAGCGAAAAAATAGTGGGCTCGATATTATTTTTCCGCCAAAATTACCCGGCAATAAAAAATTTGAATTTTCTTCTGCGCTGTCAAGATTAAAAGAGTCTATATCTTCATCTTTTATATCATAGTGAAAACTATGTTGCGAATGATGTTTACCTCCATCTGGGTAACCTAAGTCTATACCGAATAAATAGACATCCACAAAACCTAACGCCGCGCAAAATGATAGACCGCAGTTAGATACTGTAGGGTTACACGAGCCGAGAGTGACGGACATTTCGTCATCAGAAATATATTGATCTAAATAAGTAGCGCCCAGGTCATTGTATTTGAGCGCCATGCCGGTAAGATCGAATAGTTTTGGTAAGTCAGGGTGTACCGTATTTACCGCTAACAACTTTATACCTTGGCGAAACTCTGGAGTTGTTGTAGTTTCAATCCATTCTTTAATTGGGTAGGTGCGTTCCAATTCAACATGGAAATCAGGTTTGATACCTAGCTTCGCCAGTGAGCTAAGTGCAGAACCACAAGATACTAATATAGCCTTGTCTTGATGTGCGGTAATAAAGTCTTTTGCCATGTCTAAAGATGGGCCATTACCCATAAGAAATACGGGTTTTCGTTCGAATTGCTTTAATAAAAAGCCGTGGCTTTTCATAAATGGAATTTTATTTTTGAAGTTATTTATCGAATGCGTGAGACTGGTTTTTTCATCATCAAAATACCCTAATGCTCCAATTACGATTGGAAGATTTTGTAAAAATGTGGTTGTGGCATTGACGAGTTCTTTACTGGAAAGGTGTGTATAAATATAAGGTTTGGCAATATTAAACACACCAATTTTTTGAACATGGTGAGAAACCATTTGAATGAAGGTTTCAGGCGGTTGTCCTAAAATTAAATTAATGGTTTTTTTTTCGTCACTAAAATGTTCGCTTAGTGCTTGCCAATCAAGTGTGTAGAGTGATGCGAAAAAAATATCAACATTGGTTTCGGCTATCACTAAATGCTGTATGTTGGTGTATTTTAAAAGCTCAATAATTTGGTAGCCTAGACCAACTCCTAACATGAACAAAAATTCAGTTCGTGATCCTAGCGCTGCACGAGACTGATCAGTATTTTTTTCGTTGAGACTGTGAATGATTGCGTTGATGTTGGGTGTATGTGACTCACTTTCAACGTCAATGACTTCAGTGATTTCTGGGTTAAATCGTTGCGCCGACGGGTTTTTAATAAAGCCCGCAACAGTTTCTTGTGCGAACTCAATTGGATCTCTCCCATAGACGGGTTGATTGTTGAGATTAATATTTACGAGGTCTACCCAACCATTTTCTGTAATGATGAGTTGTATTTCACTGACTTGGTAGTTTTTGAATCGTTCGTAAATATCTGGCATGGCCTGTTGGAAAAATGCCATGTTTTTGGTGAACATGGCATTGAGTTCTATCACTTTGTGTTGTGTTTCTGCTTGCTTGAGAAGTTGTTCAATAGTTTCCATTGTGGGTCGCCGACTAAAATTTGACAGTGATTTGAATTGTTGGGTGCGTTGCAGGGTCTATGCCAAAAGTATAGGTCGGATTAGCTGTTGCGCCATTAATTGTTATAAATACTCCTGCCCATAATGAAAAACCCGCCGTAGCGGGTTTTTCATTGCGATTCAATCATGGCAAATTAGATGGCAACGGTTTGAATCTCAACAGCGGCAATACGCTTGCCTTCATCGGCAGCATGTTGGTAGCTTTCAATCTCGTTGAAGTTGAGGTAGCGGTATATCTCGCTGCTCATGCTGTTCAACTTGTTGGCGTAGCTTAAATACTCTTCTGGTGTTGGCAACTTGCCCAAAACCGCTGCAACTGCCGCCAATTCTGCCGAGGCAAGGTACACATCAGCACCGTTACCTAAACGGTTCGGGAAGTTGCGGGTAGAGGTAGAAACCACCGTTGAGTTAGGTGCTACACGCGCTTGGTTACCCATGCAGAGCGAGCAGCCGGGCATTTCAGTGCGAGCGCCTTTGGTGCCGAAAATGCTGTAGTAACCTTCCTCTACCAATTGGTGTTGATCCATTTTGGTTGGCGGGGCAATCCACAAGCGCGTAGACAGCTCATCTTTAGTTGATGCAAGTAACTTACCTGCAGCACGGAAGTGACCTATGTTGGTCATGCACGAACCGATAAAAACTTCGTCGATCTTCGCGCCTTGCACTTCAGACAATACTTTCACATCATCTGGGTCGTTAGGGCAGGCGAGGATTGGCTCTTTGATGTCTGCAAGGTCAATGTCGATAACCGCTGCGTATTCCGCATCTTTATCGGCTTCCATCAATTCTGGGTTGGCAATCCACTCTTCCATTTTGCGTGCGCGACGCTCAAGCGTACGAACATCGCCGTAACCTTGTTCGATCATCCAGCGCAACATAGTGATATTGGAGGTCATGTACTCAATGATTGGCTCTTTATCTAACTTGATAGTACAGCCAGCTGCAGAGCGCTCAGCAGAAGCATCAGAAATTTCAAACGCCTGTTCTACTTTGAGGATTGGCAGGCCTTCAACTTCAAGAATACGTCCAGAGAAAATGTTTTTCTTGCCCTTTTTCTCAACGGTTAGCAAACCTTGTTTGATGGCGTACAGCGGAATTGCATTTACCAAATCACGCAGGGTAATGCCAGGTTGCAATTCACCTTTGAAGCGCACCAATACTGATTCCGGCATATCCAGTGGCATAACGCCAGTAGCTGCCGCAAACGCTACCAAACCAGAGCCCGCAGGGAATGAAATACCGATTGGGAAGCGAGTATGTGAATCACCGCCAGTACCAACGGTATCTGGCAACAACATACGGTTCAGCCATGAGTGGATGATACCGTCGCCTGGGCGTAAGGAAACGCCGCCGCGGGTCATGATGAAATCAGGCAATGTGTGTTGAGTTTCGATATCTACAGGCTTTGGATAAGCTGCTGTGTGACAGAACGACTGCATGGTCAAGTCAGCAGAGAAACCCAAGCAGGCCAAATCTTTCAGTTCGTCACGGGTCATTGGGCCGGTGGTGTCTTGTGAGCCCACGGTGGTCATGTAGGGTTCGCAGTAAGTGCCGGGGCGAATACCTGTCACACCGCAGGCTTTGCCAACCATTTTTTGCGCAAGGGTATAACCCTTGCCAGTATCAACAGGTGATTCGGGTAGGCGGAACAGGGTGCTTGCAGACAATCCTAGGGAGGCGCGAGCTTTGGTGGTAAGGCCACGGCCAACGATCAAGGGAATGCGGCCGCCCGCTTGAACTTCGTCCAGCAATACGTCTGATTTCAATGCAAATTCAGAAAGCACTGTACCGGTTTCAGCGTTCAGGATTTTGCCTTCATAAGGGCGAATTTCAATAACATCGCCAGTGTTCAGGTTATCAACAGGAGCTTCGAATACCAAAGCACCAGCGTCTTCCATAGTGTTGTAGAAGATAGGCGCTACTTTACCGCCGATACATACCCCACCAGTACGCTTATTAGGTACGCCAGGAATGTCATCACCAATAAACCACAAAACAGAGTTGGTAGCAGATTTACGTGAAGAACCTGTACCCACAACATCGCCCACGAATGCCAGTGGGTAGCCTTTGGTTTTCAGGGCTTCAATTTGCTTGATGGGGCCTACAGAGCCGGGTTGGTCTGGCGTTATACCATCGCGCGCCATTTTGAACATGGCCAGTGAGTGCAATGGAATGTCAGGGCGTGACCACGCATCGGGTGCGGGTGATAAATCGTCGGTATTGGTTTCCCCCGTCACTTTAAATACGGTGAGTTTGGTGCTTTCAGCGACTTTAGGTTTGCTGGTGAACCATTCGCCGTCAGCCCAAGATTGGATTAATTCTTTCGCATTAGCATTGCCAGCTTTAGCTTTTTCTTCCACGTCATGAAAGGCATCAAACATCAGTAAGGTGTGTTTCAATTCTTGTGCAGCCAGTTTGCCGAGTGCTGCATCATCCAATAAAGTAACGAGGGTTTCGATGTTGTAACCACCGAGCATCATGCCCAGCAGTTTTACGGCGAGAGGTTTATCAATCAGAGGAGAAGTGGCTTCGCCTTTGGCGACAGCACTGAGAAATGCGGCTTTTACATAGGCAGCTTCGTCAACGCCTGGAGGAACGCGGTTGGTGATTAGGTCTAACAGAACTTCATTTTCACCAGCGGGTGGATTCTTCAGTAATTCAACCAATCCAGCAACTTGTTCAGCATTCAGTGGTTTTGGTGGAAC
>Ga0209067_10000268_pt1 | contig 35951 bp, 32 predicted proteins | sample ColStrG_CSR_2013_FD_187199 | JGI IMG/M metagenome (GOLD analysis project Ga0209067, IMG submission 187199) | Freshwater sediment microbial communities in response to fracking from Pennsylvania, USA - Cold Stream Run_MetaG_CSR_2013 (SPAdes)... | ecosystem: Environmental > Aquatic > Freshwater >... | reverse complement strand
ATTACTTTCACCAATGGTTCCGGCACCACGTCGCGCCGACTCGGTCAGTTTGTTGTGACCGAACAGGGCGTGGAAGGCAGTCTGATTTATTCATTGTCGAGCCTGTTTCGCGAACAGATCAAAGCCGAGGGCCGTACCCAGATTCACCTGGATCTGTTGCCGGATCTGCCACTGCATCGGGCGGTGCAACATTGCGAGCATCCGCGTGGCTCGCGTTCGGTGGCCGGCCATCTGCAAAGTCGCCTGAATCTGCGCGGCGTCAAAACCGCCCTGTTGCGTGAGTTATGCCCACCTGAAACGCTGCAAAATCCGGTATTGTTAGCCAATGCCATCAAGGCTCTGCCAGTAACCTTGCTGGCCCCGCGCCCGATCGCTGAAGTCATCAGCACGGCCGGTGGCGTAAAACTGGAAGCCATGAACCGCGAGCTGATGCTCAAAGAAATGCCCGGCGTCTTTTGCGCAGGTGAAATGCTCGATTGGGAAGCACCCACCGGCGGTTACCTGTTGACGGCCAGCTTCGCCAGTGGCAAGGTAGCGGGGAAAGCTGCCCTGAACTGGATTTCGAACCGGAAATGAACCCGAACCGCAACACCATATTACCGCCTGCCATACCTTCACCCTGCGTCAGTTTATGCAAAATCAACCTGGAAACGGACCTGTGTGAAGGTTGCTGGCGCACTCTTGATGAAATTGTGATGTGGGTTACGGCAAGCGAAGAAATCAAGCAGGAAATCTGGCAAAAAATCGCGCTGCGCAAAGCCCATCCTGATATGCCTGCCTGACCACGTCCTCCTTTTGCAATGTCTTTCTATCAGTCCACTTCTCCCGCACTGAACTATCCGGAATTAACGTCCACCATCTCCTGTGATATCTGCATTATCGGCGCGGGCTATGCCGGTCTGGCCTGTGCCGCAGGATTCATCGAGCGCGGTAACAGCAATGTTGTGGTCATAGAATCAGAACAGGTCGGCTTCGGTGCTTCAGGACGTAACGGCGGTTTTGTGTTTGGCGGTTTCAGTCTGGGTAACCATTCGTTGTTAAAACAACTGGGACTGACCAGAGCACGGAATTTATATCAACTGACATTGGATGCAGTGGCATTGATTAAAAAGCGCATACAGCGCTATGGCATTGCATGCGACATCAATCAAAGTGGCGTGCTGTTGGCCAATTGGTTCGATGATCCGCAGCTTCTGCAACGTCAGCAACAATTCATGCGTGAACAATTCGATGTTGACTGGGAACCTTGGTCTATCGAACAAACGCGCGCCGCGTTGCGCACCGAACGCTATTTTGGCGCGTTACATGAAAAAAATGCCTTTCATTTTCACCCCCTCAGATATGCTCAGGGTCTGGCCGCTGCCCTGTGCGCGCGTGGCATGCGCCTGTTCGAAGGCAGTCGCGCAACCCGAATCGATTGCGCCGGCGCGGAAAAAATTGTCGAAACGCGGCACGGGCAAATTCGCGCCAGGCACGTGGTGGTGTGCTGTGGTGGCTATATAGAAGAACTCGAACCAAGACTGTCGCGCTCGGTGTTGCCGATCACCACCTTCGCCATGGCGACTGAACCGCTCGGACAGCGTCTGCAACAGGTCATGCAAACTTCTGCTGCCGTATATGACACTCGTTTTGCATTTGATTACTATCGCCCGCTGGCCGATACCCGCCTCTTGTGGGGTGGCCGAATTTCGATTTTCAATCCGCCGCCGGAGCGGATTGCCGAACTGTTATACAAAGATATGTTGACAGTGTATCCGCAACTGGAAGGGGTCAAAGTCGAACACGCCTGGAGTGGAAGAATGAGTTATGCCCGCCATCAGATGCCGCAAATCGGACAACTTCCCAATGGCGTCTGGTATGCAATGGGCTTTGGCGGACATGGCATCAGCACCACTACCCTGGCCGGCGAAGTGATCGCGGAAGCCATTTGCACGGGCACACCACTGCCAGCAGGACTGGAACAGTTTGGACTGCCATCCGTGTTCGGACTACCGGGATTGCTGGCCGCACAATTTACCTACTGGTATTTCGAATTGCGAGACTGGTGGAAACAGTAAGAATTTCCAACGCATCCCCATTGTTAACACTGTATCGTAGTATCAAATTTGCAGAATTCAAGCACTATTTAAAATTCAAGTTTTTTCCGGTTCCTGCCGTAACCAAAGCTACCCCAAACTCACTTTGATTACATCATGCACGGATCGTCTGCCTTCAAATTTTTAGCACTGCGCCTGTGCGCCGTTCTGGCAACGGCTCTGTACGTCTCCGTGCTGTTCGCAGCCGAAGAACCGGAATCGGCCAAACCCATCACGTCGGAAAGTTCGGGCGGCAAAATCAAATCTGCCGAAGCAGGTGAAGGTCCGATCAAAGCAAAAATTTCCAAAACTGCCACCAAACCGGTTGCCGCCCCCAATCCCAAGGAGGAACTCAGTCCGGACGAACTGGCCAATCGGATCGCCAACAAAATGGCGGAGCTGCATAAGGAGAACGAGCGCAAGGCACAGATGGCTGCAGCTGTCCGGCGTGCACCGGCGGCACCGGCATCGGCAGGACAGCCGCACGGCGCCAATCTGGCCGGCGACAGCATGGGCGCCAAACACGATGTGCACTGGAGTTACGAAGGCGAAGGCGGCCCGGCACGTTGGGGCAAAATTGATGCCGCCAATGCGAAATGTGAAACGGGCGAGCGGCAGTCACCGATTGATATTCGCGATGGCATCCGGGTCGATCTGGATCCGGTGGCATTTGACTACAAGCCGGTGCGTTTCACAGTAATCGACAATGGCCATACCATTCAGGTCAATCTGGGCGCTGGCAACAGCATCAGCATTCTGGGTCGGCGTTATGATCTGGTGCAGTTTCATTTTCACAAACCGTCGGAAGAACGGGTCAACGGTGTCGGTTACGATATGGTGGCCCATCTGGTGCACAAGGATTTGGACGGCAAGCTGGTGGTACTCGCCCTGCTGATCCAGCAGGGTAAAGCCAACAGTCTGGTTCAGACGATCTGGAACAACATGCCACTGGAAAAAAACGAGACTGTTTCGCCAACGGGTACCATCGACCTGAATCAGTTGCTGCCGGTTACCCGTCAGTATTACACCTATATGGGATCACTGACGACACCGCCCTGCACCGAAGGTGTACTGTGGGTGGTTTTCAAGGAACCGATCGAATTATCCCAGGAACAGATCGGTATCTTCAGCCGCATGTATCCGATGAATGCCAGACCGGTGCAAAGTGCAGCAGGCCGGCTGATCAAGGAATCCAACTGATTACCAAGTTTCGCTGATTCTGCCAGTGGAGTAAGATGCCCGGATACAGGTTCATTCCTTTTTCGGGCACATCATGAAACCAACACTCAACATTATCGGCGCCGGCAAGGTAGGCCGGGTTCTGGCGCAGCAGTTTTTCAAACATCACGTATTTACCATCCAGGACGTATTGAACCGTTCAGCGGACAGCGCTCAATCCGCCTGTACCTTTATTGGCGCAGGTACAACGGTCAGCGATATCAGCGCAATGCGCCCGGCCGACATTTTCCTCATTGCTGTACCGGATGATCAGATCAGATCATGCAGTTTGTTGTTACAGCAACATCACCTGATCCAGCCCTCCAGCATTGTGTTCCATTGCAGCGGCGCCCTCGGTTCCGACCAGCTTGACATGAAGCGCGGTGCCGCCAGCCTGCATCCGATGCGCAGCTTTGCCGATCCGGCGCAAGTCGCCGCCGAATTTCCAGGCACGATCTGCAGTCTGGAGGGGGACGACTACGCGATTCGGGTATTGATCCATGCCCTGCGCCAGATCGAAGCCCAGGTGGTCAGCATCAATCTGGAAAGCAAAACCCTGTATCACGCTGCCGCCGTGTTTGCCAGCAATTATCTGGTGACCTTGATGGATGCCGCACTGCAAACTCTGGAAGGTGCCGGCATTGAACCGGCGATGGCAGCAAAAATGGTGGAACCACTGGCACGGGAATCACTGCAGAATGTATTCCGGCTTGGTACCCGGCATGCATTGACCGGGCCGATCGCGCGCGGGGATCAGAACACAGTCGCGCGACATGAAGCCGCATTAAAAAACTGGAATGGGAAGATGGCCAGTCTGTACCATAAGTTGGCAGAAGCCACATTGGCTATGAAACAGCGCAGCTGACTGCAGTTCAGGCTGCTGCGCGACAATGTCATCAGATGTTCACAAAGTAGGAAATTTCAGCACGGTTCCTGCCTTCAGATTTGGCCAGAAACACCGCATCATCGGCACGACCGAATAATTCATCTATACTTTCCCGTGCGGTCATTTCGGCCACACCCAGACTGATCGTCACCGGCGCTTTTTTGTCATCAAATAAAAACGAATGATTCTGCACGTTCAGACGCAACTGTTCAGCCACCTTGTACGCCTGTTCCAGTTCGCAACGCAGCAGCAGCAGAGCAAACTGTTCGCCACCCCAGCGACATACCAGATCACTGCCGCGCACCGATCGTTTGCTCAACCGGGCAATGTCCATAATGACCTTGTCGCCGGTTGCATGACCAAACGCTTCGTTGATTTTTTTCAGATAGTCGATATCAAACAGAATAAATGACAGCGGCAGTTTCAGGCGCTGCATTTCCAGCATTGCATCTTTGAACGACGAAGTGAAGGTCTGGCGGTTCAGCAACCCTGTCATGCTGTCTTTGCTGGCCAGCGAGCGCAGGCGGCTTTGGTGCTGCACAATCGAAGTGCGGGCAAGCAACACCGCCAACAGTGCCAAGATCAGTCCGACAGCAACATTCAGGTACGCCAGCGGTCGCGCGCTCACTTCGGACAATGTGCCATTTTCTTCGAGCACCAGGTACCAGCCCAGTTCAGGAATAAAACGCGCATTCAGCAAAATACGGGACCCTGAACGTTCATAGGAAGTACTGAGGTTGTTCTGCCGGCTTTTGGGCAGATCGTCAGCGATCTGCTGCATACCGTCCAGTTGGTGCAGATTGCCAACCCGTTTTGATCTGCTGTCGCTGAAAACAATTTTTCCGAGCTGGTCGACAAAATAAACAGCGTGACCCTCTGTGCCGGCGTAATGGTTCATGGTGAATGAAAGTGCTTCCAGCGGCATGAACAATCCCGCCATGCCAATCTGGTTGCGTTCACTGTCATACAAAGGAGAACTGACTACAATTTGCGCCACGTCGCTGCCTGGTTCCGTTTGCACTGCGATCTCGTAAGGATGACCTGATGTGTGCGCACTGGCGTACCAGCTGTCTGTCGCAGTTTCCGGATTCACAATACGCACCGTTCCCGCGCTGTCGATGTATTTCTGATCTTTTTCGGCTATCAAAAAATAGGTAGCAGGACTGTCCTTTTTATGAAGCGATTTCAGATGCGCAATCAGAGGCTGATTTTCATGCTCCGCGTCGGTCAGCCATTCATGCAGCGAGACATTTTCGGCAATACCGGAAGCCAGCGACTGCGCCTTGGCAATATCGAGCCGGATTTCAGAATGCAGACTGTCACAGAGGGCAGGCAACGTATTATTCAGGCTTTGCTGCGCCAGCAGATTCGTGGACATGTACCATATCAGGGCGCTGCCAGCCACCGCACCCGACACCAGCAACAATGTGAGCCAAACCAATAAAGAGTACTTTTTGAATAAACGACGCATAGTGATAAATGAAAGTCCCGTTGAATGCAGCTGATTTTAATTCATGCCCGCTGCCTTGTATTGAATATGTTGATGGCCATGAGGCCACTGCACATCATTATATTTGCCAAATTAATATTTCAATTTCATAAATTGCATGATTAATCGGTTCCTGTTTGGCAAATAATCCTGCATTTGACTGTATCATCCGTAAATTGCATTTTCACTTAACCCCCGACGGAGCCGATATGAAATTAACAGCATGGGTCACAATCGCAAGCTTACTGATGTATATCTGGGTGTTTTACAACGTTGGCAAGGCACGTGGGACACACAAAATTGCTGCCCCGGCAACCGATGGCCCGCTGGAATTTCTGATCGCCCTGCGCGTACAGGCCAACACAGTTGAACAACTTGTCCTGTTTCTGCCCCTGCTTTGGCTATGCTGCATCTATCTGAGTGACAGCGTCGCTGCAGTGCTCGGTGCAACCTGGGTGGTCGGGCGCATCGTGTATGCGCTGGGATATTACAGTGCCCCCGAAAAACGCAGCATGGGCTTTGGCATATCCAGTTTGGCAGCAGCCGGATTATTGATCGGCACCATTATTGGCCTGATCCGCTAGGCTGTACTGCGATCCAACCACTTTACGGTCAATTACCATTTTTGCCATGCCGAATAAAAACAGCGTCCCTGTCATTGCCTCCTATTTGTTAACGTTTGCCGCGGGCATCGTGGTGCTCAAAGCCGGTTTGCTGCTGGCGCTGTTTTCCGGGCTGCTGGTGTATTCACTGGTGCACCTGATCACGCCGCTGGTCGAAAAGAAAATCCGCTTCGTCCGGGCCCGCATTTTTGTCATTGCCAGTCTGGCGCTGATCGTCATCAGTTTGCTAACGGCGCTGATTCTGAGTGCACTGGCCTTCGCCAGAAGTGACGCCGGCAGTGTGCATATCCTGCTGCAAAACATGGCCGGCATTATCGAGACGTCCCGCTCTCAATTCCCGGCCTGGATCAGTGATTACCTTCCAAACGGCAGCGACGCACTGAAAAACCTGATGTCGGACTGGATGCGCCAGCACGGTCGCGAAGCGCAGATTCTGGGGGAAGAAGCGGGACATTCCCTCATTCACCTGCTCATGGGGATGATTATCGGCGGCATGATTGCACTGCACGAGAACTGTGGCGCGCTGCCCGAATTTGCCCAGGCTCTGCAGGAACGCGCCATCAATCTGCAAACGGCCTTTCAGCGTATCGTGTTTGCCCAGGTGCGGATCTCGGCCATTAATACCGGTCTGTCTTCGATTTATTTACTGGTGATCATGCCTGCTTCCGGCGTGCATCTGCCGTTTTCCAAAACCATGGTTCTGATCACGTTTGTGGCCGGATTGCTGCCGGTAATCGGCAACGTCATTTCCAACACCATTCTGGTCATCCTCAGCCTGTCACATTCTTTGCAGATTGCCTTTTTCTCGCTGCTGTACATGGTGGTCATTCACAAACTGGAATATTTTTTGAACGCCAAGATTATTGGCTCGCAAATTAACGCCAGGGCGTGGGAATTGCTGATTGCCATTCTGGTGATGGAAGCCCTGTTTGGCATCCCCGGACTGGTTGCCGCACCGGTGTTTTATGCCTGTCTGAAAATGGAACTGGGCATGGGATGTCAACGTTTCAAACCCAAATGAGATGACGGATTATCCGGTAATACGAATCCACCCGGCCGCACCGGACAAACCGGCCTTCGGCGCACCATGTAATGGCTGTGGCGTATGCTGCCTGGCAGCACCCTGCCCGGTATCTGCCGCTCTGCTGCGACACAGGGAAAATGCCTGTCCGGCACTGGTCTGGCAGGAACAGGGGCAGTTGTACCGTTGCGGCATGTTGCAACATCCGGCACAGTACTGCCGTTGGCTGCCAAAGATGTTTGAGCGCACAGTGATCGTTCTGGTACGGCGGTGGCTGGCGCTCGATATCGGCTGCGATTCGAGCCTGGAACTGGAACAGAATTAAATTAAATTAACCTGACTTTTTTGACCACCCATCATGACACTACGCATACTCGCCACTGGCGGCACTTTTGACAAACACTATGACGAAATCGCAGGCAAACTCGGCTTTGCCGACACCCACCTGAACCAGGTCATTGCGCGGTCCAGAATCACCCTACCGGTACAACTGGAAGTGGTGGCCATGCTCGATTCCCTCGACATGCAGGATGCAGACCGCAGCAATGTGCTCTGCGCCTGTCAGCGCGCCACCGAAACCGCCATCGTCATCATCCACGGTACCGATACCATGCGCGAAACGGCACATGTACTTGGTAACGCCAATCTGGACAAAACGGTGATTTTGACCGGCGCCATGATTCCCTATGAGATTGCCAATTCTGACGCCTTGTTCAATTTTGGATTTGCCTGCGGCATCGCGCAGACCCTGCCGCACGGTGTGTATATTGCCATGAACGGACAGATCTTCAACTGGGATAACGTCAAGAAAAATCGCACGGCCGGCGTGTTCGTACCTGACTGAATCAAGCGAGATAACGCCATGTATTGCGCCAACTTCATCTTCAGAAAAAAACAGTTCGATGACAAGTTCCATGAACTCGATCAATCGATCGCCGCATTTGCCAAACTCACCAAGGATTATATCGGTGAGGAGTGCTGGGAAAATCCCGAAACCGGTTGCATCTCCAACATGTACTACTGGAGTTCGATGGAAGGTTTGCAGCAGTTGATGCAGCATCCAAAACATCTGGAGGCCAAGGCCAGTCAGAGCACCTGGCTGGACGGCTACCAAGTCGTCATTTCACAGGTCCTGCGCAGTTACGGTGACGGATCGATCGCCCATCCGGCCGCCGGCCTCGGAAAAGGTATTGGACATTCAGCACGCCATTTTAAACGGAGTAATCATGCGTCAGATTAAAAACGGATTCACCCTGGCACCTGCTTTGACATTGACGATGATACTGGGTCTGATTCCTTTATCCGGATCAGCAGTGGACAACGCGTCCCCCGTACTGCCGGCAAAAAACCTGGCACAACAACTGGACGGACAGATCGCAGAACTGGTCACGACATACAAAGCGTTGCATGCCCACCCCGAACTTTCACACCATGAACAGAAGACTTCAGCGTTGTTTGCCAGCGAACTGCGCAAGGCCGGTTACCGGGTGACTGAACGGGTTGGCAAATATCCGGATGGCAGCCAGGCCTATGGCGTCGTGGCGATTCTGGAAAATGGTCCTGGCCCGCGACTGCTGCTGCGCGCCGATCTGGATGCCCTGCCGATCGTCGAGGAAACCGGGCTGAGCTATGCGAGTCAGGAAAAAGGAATCAATCAGACTGGCCAGGAAGTTGGCGTCATGCATGCCTGCGGTCACGATGTACATACCACCAGCCTGATCGGCACGGCACGCGCCATGGCGGCGAACCGCAGCAGCTGGCATGGCACGCTGATGCTGATCGGTCAACCTTCGGAAGAGACGCTCGACGGCGCCAAAGCCATGCTGGCCGATCATCTGTATGAACGTTTTGGCACGCCCGATCTGGCCATCATGCTGCATGATACCAACACACTGGCAGCCGGCACGGTCTCGGTCACCAGCGGCAATACCGCGGCCGGCGTCACCTCGATTGACGTCACGATGCGCGGCATAGGCGGACATGGTGCCAGACCGCAGGTCACCATTGATCCGGTTGTCATGGCCGCAGAATTTATCGTGCAGTTGCAAACCATCGTCAGCCGCCAGGAAGATCCGCTGGATCCGGCCGTGGTGACCGTCGGATCAATACACGGCGGCACCAAACGCAACATCATTCCCAATGAAGTTACCATGCAGCTGACCACCCGCGCCTACAGCGACAAGGCCATGCAGACCATTATCGACGGTGTTCAGCGTACTGCTCGCGGTGTCGCCTTATCGGCCGGCGTTCCGGATAATCTGCAACCGGTAGTAACAATCGTCAGGGAGGAATCGGGAGGAGCGCTGATCAACGATCCTGCCCTTTCGGATCGCGTACAGACAGCGTTGCGCAATGCGCTCGGTGCGGATCAGATCAAACCGGAAGGTCCGGTCATGGGCAGCGAAGATTTCGGCAATTTCGGACTGCCCGATCACAAAATTCCGGTGGTCATGTTCCGGCTTGGCGCAATGGACCCGGTCAAATTTGCTGCTGCGCAAAAAATCGGCACAACCTTGCCCGGCATGCATACCAGCCGCTTTGCACCAACACCTGAATTAACGTTACGCACCGGCGTGACTGCCATGACTTCCGTGGCGATTGCACTGATGCAGAAGTAAACATTCGCGACCCGCACGTCACATGGTATTCCACGCGTCGCAGTAGCCGTCGGCGGAGATTTCATCATCGCCGGGAATGACTTTGCAGGTTCCCATTTTCTGATCCGACGAAACCGGCACGAATTCAAGACAGCTGGTACAGCTGTTGCCATTTTTGGGCTTGCCCTGATAGTTGAGTTTTTCGCGCAGCGCTGGATTGGTATTGGCGCGCGCCGAAGTGCATACCGACAGGATCGGCAGCATCATGAAAACCATACCGGCGGATTTGCACAGCTGACGACGTTTCTGATTTGCATTCATGGGGACTCCAATCAATTCAAATTCCAATACAGGAAGGACAAATCCAGAGCATCGATTTAACACCGGCAACCGTCAAAACGTCAATCCAGTTGGTGTTTTTGACACAGAACACCGCTTCTCAACACTCTGGTTGACAGGGCTTCATCGATTACATTCTAATCTGCCTGCCGGCCAGACTGGCGCAAAAGAATTTTTGATCCTCAAATTGAAATCACATGAACACTAAAAATCCCAAAGTCGATGCCTTTTTAGAGCGAGCCACAACCTGGCAGAAGGAAATGCAGAAGCTCCGCAGCATCGTTCTTGCTTGTGCTGTTGAAGAACAGTTAAAGTGGGGCGTTCCGTGCTACACGCTGGACGGCAGCAATGTCGTGCTGATCCATGCCTTCAAGGATTACTGCGCGCTGCTGTTTATCAAAGGTGCGTTACTCAAAGACCCGCATGGCATGCTGATTCAGCAAACCCAAAATGTACAGTCAGCGCGCCAGCTCCGGTTCACGAATGTCCAGGAAATAGTCAAGGCAAAAGCGATCCTGAAAGCCTACATCAACGAAGCGATCGAAGTTGAACAGGCCGGTATCAAAGTGGAATTGAAAGCGGTTGAGGAATTTGACGTTCCGGAGGAATTTCAACAAAGGCTGAAACAGGATCGCGCGTTGAAAAAGGCCTTTGACGCATTGACTCCGGGACGGCGCAAAGCCTATCTGCTGCATTTTTCTGCCGCCAAACAATCACAGACCCGGATAGCGCGCATTGAAAAATGCCGGCAACAGATATTGGATGGCAAGGGGTTGAAAGATCTTTGACCAATCCGGTTGCCATTCTTTCACTACGTTGATATTTCTCAATAAAGGTTCGCATTGCGAAGCGTTTGATCGTCGCATCCTTTCAAATTAATTTTAGCCTGCTAAAGTGAAACTGACGATTTGTAACCACAAATCTGTTTGCAGAATACAAACTGCGTGAGCCATTTTGTAATCTGCACCACTGTCAGCCTAATTTGAAAGTTGTGAAATGAATATCGACAAACTATCGATAAAACTTCGCATTATCCTGGGATTCGCCGCCCCAATTCTGCTGTTTGTCGGATTCGCGTTATACCTTACCCACAGTTTGAATACGATAAAAAATCAAACCACAGTCGTGAAAAACGAAGGCGTGGTCTATGCGCTTCTGGCCAAGGAAATGGAACTCAATGTGACCCAGATCCAGCAATTTTTGACGGATGTTTCGGCCACCCGCGGCAAAGACGGTCTCGATTCGGGTTGGAAAGAAGCAGAACAAAATTATGTCAGTCTGATGGCAGGCCTGGATAAATTTCAAAATTTTTATCAGACCAAGTCCGATCAGGCACAGCTGAATGCACTGAACGACATCCGAAACAAAGCGCAGCAGTTCTACACCAGTGGAAAATTGCTCGCTGCCGCCTATGTCGAAGGCGGTCCGGAAAAGGGCAATCCAATGATGGCAGAGTTCGACAAAGCCAGTCTGCAACTGCAAACCAGCATGAAGCCGTTTATTGAGATGCAATTGAAATTTGTGCAGACCAGCACTGAACTGGCGCTCAGTCAGGCAAACTTTTTGATGGTGTCTGTTCTGATCATCAGTGCCGCTGCACTTGGACTGTCGTTGGCCGCCGCTTTTATCATCACACGCAGCATTACCCGGCCAATGGAACAGATCCTCGATGCAATCGATGATCTGGGACAGGGAGATGGTGACCTGACCTACAGACTTCCGGCACTTGGCAGTGACTTTGGTCGCCTGTCGGATTCGCTGAATCTCTTCATCAAAAAGCTGCATGACATTGTCAGCTCAATTCGAACATCAAGCGATAACATCGCCAATGCCTCAGGACAAATTGCGTCGGGAAACATGGATCTGTCCAGCCGAACCGAAGAACAGGCCAGCGCAATTCAGGAAAATGCTTCGGCCATGGAGCAACTCAGCGGCACAGTTGCCAATAATTCAGCCAATGCGATACAGGCCAACAAACTGGTGATGGACGCTTCCAGCGTGGCAGTCAAGGGTGGAGCGGTCGTGACGCAGGTTGTTGAAACAATGTCTTCAATTAATGCCTCGTCCAAAAAAATCGTGGACATCATCAGCGTAATCGATGGCATCGCGTTTCAGACCAATATTCTGGCCCTGAATGCGGCGGTGGAGGCAGCCAGAGCGGGTGAACAGGGACGCGGTTTTGCCGTGGTGGCATCCGAGGTACGCAATCTGGCCCAACGCTCAGCGGCTGCAGCAAAGGAAATCAAGGAATTGATCACGGCCTCAGTCGATGAGGTCAGCAGCGGGGAAAAATATGTCACTGCAGCCGGTGAGACGATGAATGAAATCGTCACCAGTGTGGCGCGAGTTTCACAGATAATGGAAGAAATTGCGCGCGCCAGCGAGGAACAGAGTCTGGGCATCAGTCAGGCCAATCAGGCCATCGTGTTAATGGAAAATGGTGCGCAGCAAAACGTGGCTCTGGTTGAAGAATCGGCAGCGGCCGCACAATCTTTGCATCAAGAAGCCCAAAATCTGGCTGCGCTCGTGAATTCGTTCAAGCTCGAAAAAAGCCATTCAACATGGACCACTCCCCCGGCTCGTATAGGTTCGGCTCACCGACTGAAATAGAATCCGACAGTCCATATGAACAGACTCAAACTAGGCTTTGCCCTCATGGCCCTCACCGTTTCCGGTTCAATGCCAAATCGCGCGCTGGCGGCAGCGGAGGAAATTCAAATCTATATGGATGAAATGAATGCCCCAAAGGAAATTGGATTGGATATTCATACCAACTATGTTTTCAAAGGTAACCATACTCCGGATTACCCGGGCGCACAGGCTCCCGATCAGGTGCTGCGCATCACGCCCGAATTTTCTTATGGCCTGACTCCCAACCTGGAGTTAGGTGCATATATCCTGATGTCGCACGGGTCGGACGAACGCAGTACGGTGGACGGCGAAAAAGTCAGATTGAAATTTCTGGCGACCAAAGAAGACGGACAGCATTTTTATTGGGGTGCGAATGTTGAAGTTGGGCGCGTCAACTATCGCCTCGATCAAAATCCCTGGAACGGTGAACTGAAAGGCATAATCGGCTATCGGGATGAACGCTGGACTTTGGCCACCAACCCCAATATCGCATGGAAAATTTCCGGTCCCGCATCAAACCCGCCCAGTTTTCATCTTGATTCAAAGCTGGCTTACAAAACCGAATGGGGTTTCGATGCCGGCGTGGAGAGTTACAACGAATTTGGGCCAGTTGCCCACATGGGGCATTTTGACAAGGAAAGCCAAACTTTGTTCGGCGTGATCGACATCAATGTGCACGGTTGGGATCTGGATTTGGGTCTGGGTCACGGTCTGAATGCTGCGTCAGATCGCTGGCTAGTCAAGGCGGTAATCAGCGTGCCGTTGTGAGCAATCAATTCACAACAGCCAGGGATGATTCTTTCGACTTGCGAATTATCAACCCGCACTTAACGAGGCTGACTCGATGTATTTCACTGTCAGCATCCTAAATACCACTTTAGACCACACATTCTAAATTTAAAGTGTCATTTAATGTGACACAAACCGCACCAGACAGGTGACTTATCAACCCACAGGATTAAAAGTCCCTTGTCTTTGAGTTCAAGCCTGTTAAGATTACAAATCATCGGTTCAATAAAATTGGCGTCGAAAGTGCGACCGACCGTCATCGGAAAAATCGGTGATTGCAAAGGTGATCTTGCAATACCATGACACACACAAATTCTGTTGAAATTCCCGAATTTTTCCGGGAACCATCAACTGAATTTAATAAATACAAACAAACAGGGAGACAGCTTTATGAAGCAATATCAATTATTGGCCTCAGCACTTTGCGCATCAGTTCTGCTCAGCGGCTGCGGCAGTGGCACATCCAGTGCACCGGCCGGAACCCAGGGTTCCGCAGCAACCCCGGGTACGCTGTTGCAGAATCCGGCACCGCGCCTGGTCTCGCTGTCTGCAGCTGATCTTGCTGCTTCACTGGGTGCGTCCGCCGCAGGACAAGGACTGTTGAAGGTAGCCGGCGCCCCGGCTTGTGGCGTCGACGTGCAATACTTCAAATACAGTACAGTGGATGGTACCGGCAAAGCTGGTGCCACGGCATCTGGCGCTTTGATGGTTCCAAACGGCACTGCTGCACAATGTACCGGAGCACGCCCTATCGTGTTGTACGCACACGGAACCACCTTCAACCAAAATTACAATATTGCCAACTGGGCTGACACCACCAATCCTGCGTCTGGCGAGGGTTCGATGATTGCAGCGATGTACGCAGCGCAGGGTTATATCGTCGTCGCTCCCAACTACGTTGGTTACGACAGCTCGAATGTGGCCTATCACCCCTATCTGGTTGAAGCCCAACAGGCTGCCGACATGATCAACTCGCTGCAGGCGGCACGTACCGCATTGCCTGGCATCCTGAACAAAGGCGTCACCGACAGCGGCAAATTATTTATCACCGGTTATTCGCAAGGTGGATACGTTGCAATGGCTGCGCAAAAGGCGATGGATGCGAAATTCGCAGCAGGCGATACAACGATGAAAGTCACCGCTGCAGCGCCAAGTTCTGGTCCTTATGCTCTGGCTGCGATGATTGACTATATCTTTGCCGGCCATCCGAATCTGGGTGGTCCATATCTGGCGACCATGTTAATGACCGGTTATCAAAATTCGTATGGCGACATTTATGCCAATGCGTCTGATGTCTACACGGACACCCTGGCCAGTGCCGGCATTGCGACGCTGTTGCCATACGGAGCAAACGACTCTGCTGCCCAATTGGGATTGATTCCTCAGACTGCCCTGTTCTCCGCAACTTTCCCAGCCATTCCAGGCATCACACCAGCTGTTACTGGCAATCAATCAATCGATCAGTTGTCGGCTATCGGTTTTGGCGACCCAAGTCTCCTCAACAATACCTTCCGTCTGGCTTACCTGATGGATGCCGGTGCCAATCCTGATGGATTGGATATGACGACATGGCAAGGTGGACCGTCAACAACAACGACCTATGCAGCAAGAAAACATTTTGCTGCTAACGATCTGCGCGGTTATTTTCCAATCGAACCGACCCTGCTGTGTGGCGGCGCCAACGATCCAACCGTGTACTTCTTCAACTCTGTCGTAATGAAAGCGCAATGGACTGCTGCCGGCTTGCCGGCACAAGGCTTCCCACTGGTTGATCTGGCCGCCGCACCAACCGTCGGTGACGGTTTTGACGCAGCACGCGGCGGCTTCCAGCAATTACAGACCAGCGTCTTCACTGCCGCAGGCGGCGGTGTCGCAGGACAGACTGCGGTACTGGAAAGCACACATGGCAATGAAGCACCGTTCTGCCTGGCTGCAGCACGCGGTTTCTTTTCACAATTCTAAGAGGACAGACTAAATGAAAAAAATACTTCTCCTTTCAGCTGTTGTAGCAGCTGTAACGTTAGGCACTTCCTGCGCGGCCTTTGCTGACCCATCGTATCTTGACGGGACCACCTTTAAACTTGGCGTCGTCAACGTCAATCCGCATTCCGATGCAACGCCAATCACCGGCCCGTTTACGCCGCCAGATGCGCTGAGCCTGAAAGTAGAAAGCAAAACCACGCTGTATTTTGGCGCATCCTATAATTTTACGGATCACTGGCAAGCCGATTTTGCGATGGGCATTCCACCGAAACATCAGGTTGATGTCGTTGTGTTGAATCCTGCCGTCATGACACCTGAAATGGCGGCAACGAACGGCAAGGCCGCATCTTATGTGACGCAGCTGGCACCAACTGCCTTTATCAATTATGTCTTTTGCGACAAAGATGCGAGTTTCCGACCTTACATTGGACTGGGTATCAATTACACCAAGTTCACCAAAGCGGAATCCACACCACTCAATGACAACCTGAATGGCGGTCCGACCACACTCGGTCTGACCAGTTCCAAAGGTGCTGCAGCCCAGGTCGGCTTCAGTGAAAAAATCACCAAGGAATGGTCGGTCTACGCGTCGTACACAACAGCCAAAGTGCACACAACTTTGACCAGTGATACGCTGGGTATCGATCGCACGTCGAATATCAAATTCAAACCTGCCGTCCTGACGCTGGCGATTGGACGGAGTTTTTGATTTCAGGCAGGACCGCCTGATCGAAATGTAGGATGCGGCATGGACAGAACGTTTAATTGCTGTCCGGCTGCCTTCTGAAAAATGTTGATAATCGCAAAAAAAACGGACATGCAGCAATCGCATGTCCGTTTTTCATTTCATCATTGCCAGCGACGTTACGCCACCTTCCTGCCCTGTTCTCCACTCAAAGCGGCCAGCAACTTCTCGCGCTTGGCCTGTGCCAGCACCAGATGGCGTTCCTTCACATGGCCATAGCCGCGTATCTCTTCCGGAATACTGGCAATGGCTACCGCCTGCGCCAGATTTTCTTTGGTGATCTGACTTAGCAGGGTTGAGATCGTTGCGCGGTATTCGATCGGGAGCGAGCGTTCCATTTTGCGTTCGGCACTGTATCCGAAAATATCCAGAGCCGTACCGCGCAGCGGTTTCAATTTGGCCAACACACGGAACGCGCCCAGCATCCAGGGACCGAACTTCTGTTTGACCAGATGGCCCTTGCTGTCACGCTTGGCCAGCAGCGGCGGTGCCAGGTGATAATTGATTTTGTAATCACCTTCAAACATACCGGCAATTTTTTTCGCAAAATCTTGCGATGTATGCAGACGCGCCACTTCGTATTCGTCTTTGTACGCCATGAGCTTGAATAAATACTTCGCAACCGCCTCGGTAAGCCGGAACCCGGAATCCACCAACCGACTTTCAGCCGCTTTGACCTGGGCTACAAAATCAGCGTACTGGCTCGCGTAGGCTGCATTTTGATAGTCGGTAAGGAACTGAACGCGTCTGGCAATAATTGAATCCAGCGTCGGTGCACGCTTGAATTCAATCACTGTCGCAGGCGTGACGATTTTCTGCACCGCCGGCAAATCAAAGGCAGCTTTACGACCCCAGTCAAACGCGGCCTTGTTAAACGGAATCGACACACCGTTCAATTCGATGGCGCGCATCAGCGAGGCCTCTGCCAGTGGCACCCAGCCTTTTTGCCAGGCGTAGCCCAGCATGAACATATTGGTCGCAATATTGTCACCCATGAGAGCGGTCGCAATGTCGCCAGCCGCAATCAGCGCCACACGCTCTGCGCCACACGCATGACGGATCGCCTCTTCGGCGCTGTCTTCCGGAAATTGCCAGTCCGGATTTTTAACAAACGCGGCCGTGGGCGAAGTGGTGGTGTTGATGGCAGCCCAGGTGCGTCCCTCACCCATACGGGACAGCGCGTCGCGTCCGGCCGTGACGATCACGTCGCAGCCGATCACCAGATCGGCCATGCCGGTACCGACCCGGGTCGAATGCAGATCGGCGTCATGATCGGCAATGCGCACGTGTGACAACACCGGACCGCCTTTTTGTGCCAGACCGCTCATATCCAATACGGAACTGGCCTTGCCTTCCAGGTGCGCTGCTACGGCCAGGATCTGCCCGACCGTAACCACGCCGGTGCCACCGACACCGGTGACGATGATGCCAAACGGTTCAGCCGTTGACGGCAGCGCCGGCGTGGTGAGCTGCATGTTGGACGCGGCCACTTCCACTTTCTTCGGTTTCTTCAGCGTGCCACCTTCAACTGTCACAAAACTCGGGCAGAAACCATTGACGCAGGAGAAATCCTTGTTGCAGGAAGACTGATTGATCTGACGCTTTCTGCCGAATTCGGTTTCCAACGGTTCCACCGACAGACAGTTCGACTGCACGCTGCAATCGCCGCAACCTTCGCACACTGCTTCATTGATGACAGCACGCAGCGCCGGATCCGGATATTCCTTCTTTTTCCGGCGCCGGCGTTTTTCGCTGGCACAGGTCTGATCGTAAATCATGGCCGACACGCCCGTGACTTCGCGCAGTTCACGTTGCACAGCATCGAGTTCACTGCGATGGCGCACGGTCACGCCTTCGGCCCACTGATAATCCGCCGGGTATTTATCCGGTTCATCGGTGACCACAATGATCGGACGCACGCCTTCAGCCGAAATCTGACGCGAAATCATGCCGGGATCAATCGGTCCATCAACGACCTGGCCGCCGGTCATGGCAACCGCATCGTTGTACAGAATTTTATAGGTGATATTCACTTTGCCGGCCACTGCCGCGCGGATCGCCAGCAGACCCGAATGGAAATAGGTGCCGTCGCCGAGATTGGTGAAGACGTGTTTTTCGGTCGTGAATGGCGCCTGCCCGACCCAGCTTACACCTTCCGCTCCCATATGACTGAAATTGCTGGTCTCACGATCCATCCACATCACCATGTAATGGCAGCCGATACCGGCCAGCGCGCGCGAGCCATCCGGCAAACGGGTCGAGGTATTGTGCGGACAGCCGGAACAGAAATGCGGTACGCGATCTTTGTTGACGTCCGGCTTGGCGGCAACTGACAGCAAGGCCTCCTTGGCTTCCAGGAAGGCGATCCGCTCCGCCACTTTCTGTGCAACCGGATGGCCGGAAAAATACTTGGAAATGCGTGACGCAATGGCACGCGCAATCTGTGCCGGACTCAGTTCATAGGTGGCAGGCAATAACCAGTCGCCGTGACCGGCACCCTGCAGGTTGCTCCATTCGCCGGTGTTGTCGAACTTGCCGACCACGCGCGGACGCACATTATCTTCCCAGCTGTAGAGCTGTTCCTTGAGCTGATACTCCAGAATCTGGCGCTTTTCTTCCACCACCAGAATTTCTTCCAGTCCCTGCGCAAAACTGCGCACGCCTTCCGATTCCAGCGGCCAGATCATGCCGATCTTGAACAGACGCAGGCCAATATCTTTGGCCACCTGCTCATCAATACCCAGATCAGTCAGGGCCTGGCGCGTATCGAGATAGGACTTGCCGGCGGTGATGATGCCGATCTTGGCAACCGGACTGTCCCAGATGATTTTATTCAGCTTATTGGCGCGCACGTAAGCCAGCGCTGCGTACCATTTGTAGTTGTTCATGCGTGCTTCCTGCGCCAGCACCGCATCACCCTGACGGATGTTGAGCCCATCGGCAGGCAGCACCAGATCGGTGGGAATCACCGGTTGGACACGGTCCGGATCAATTTCAACAATCGCTCCAGACTCAACGATATCTGTCACGCATTTCATGGCGACCCATAAACCGGTGTAGCGGCTCATGGCAAAACCGTGCAGACCGTAATCGAGATATTCCTGCACGGAGGACGGGAACAACACCGGTATGCCGCAGGCATTCAGGATATGCTCGCTCTGATGCGCCGTGGTGGACGATTTGGCGGCGTGATCGTCGCCGGCCAGCACCAGTACACCGCCATGTTTGGCCGTTCCGGCCATATTGGCATGTTTGAATACGTCACCGCAGCGGTCAACGCCCGGTCCCTTGCCGTACCACATCGAAAACACGCCATCGTATTTGGCACCCGGGAACAGGTTCACCTGCTGGGTACCCCAGACTGTGGTAGCTGCCAGATCTTCATTCATGCCCGGATGGAATTTGACGTGCTCTGACTCCAGATATTTCCGCGCCTTGTCTGCCGTCATATCAACACCACCCAGAGGGGATCCGCGATAACCGGTAATGTAACCGGCCGTGTTCAGTCCGGCTTTGACGTCGGCCTGATGCTGCATCATGGCCAGACGGATAAAGGCCTGGGTGCCGGTCATGAAGGCGCGGCCGCGCGGCAGGATGTATTTATCTTCGAGCGAAATCGGGGTATGAAAGGAATTCGGACTAGCTGCAGGTACTGCGGATTTGCTGGTGTCAGTCATTGGTGTCTCCGAGCCATGGTTGGGTGCGGGTTAGATGCAGGGCCTGCGGATTATGTTCCGTTTCAGGTTTCAATATTCAGCGCCTTGTGAGCGTGCCGCACAGTAGCACGGCTCACCCGGCTCCTCCATGCACACACTTTAATATTCTTACCGGTACAGTTGGTGGCTAAGGAATCAAACAATGTCATTTACGCCATTCGTCGCGTTCCACTCGGGAACCGGCAGATTGATTTCACTATAGCCAAGAATTCCAGTTTTTGGGTAAAGAATGAATTGCGTGCCCCCCCCGGATTACGTTTGATGTGGGGCTGGCTTTACCATTGACCTGTCAGGCATTATTAACCGAACCGTGAGCAGTGGTCACGCTATTTGAAACGCTGACATCCGATCCGATCTGGTTTTCGGCATCAGGATTGACGATTTGACTGGATCCAAGCTTTGGCAGTGTTCAAGTTGTCAAAAATTTGCCAGACTATATTATTTTCAGAAAAAATTTTGTCAAACATGGGCATCATAATTGCCCGGCCTTCAATATCGTCGGGTACCACATAAGCCATCAGCAATGTTGATTTGATACATTGCAAGTCATGTTTTAAGTTTGCAGCATACACGCCAAATGCTTCTGCTGACATCAGCATGCTGTTGCTCAGGACTACAATCGTTGGAATAATTGATGATTGTTTAATTTGGGAGAAACAGGCACGACGGGCTTTGCCCAAAGCAATGATGCCTTCGAGATTGAGAGGACCAGTTACCGAACAAATATAAACATTGTCTTCAATATGCGCGTCGAAATTTCCATGCGCACGAAAACTGCCATCATCAAAACTTTTACTTGAATAAACTTTTACCACGATTGATCCGATTCCCATGCCAATTTCAAATTGAGGGCGCAGCTTATCGGTCAAAAATGGCGCAGGCAATGGCAAACCAGCAATAAAGTATTCAGATTAGCCAGGGCGAGTTGATTGATTCGCACCCCTGATCAATATGTCAACACAACCTAGAATTTCCCGGCGACTTTTTGCCTCAGGGTCAGGATAAAACAGGTACCCTTTCCGATTTCGGAGCTGGCCACCAGGTCGCCCTCCAGGATAAAGTTGGCAATACGCTTGCTGACTGTTAATCCCAGTCCAGAACCTCCTTTACCCAATTTGGTGGTGAAAAACGGATCAAAAATCCGCTCCAGGGTTGCGCTGCTGATACCTGCGCCATTATCCGTTACAGAAATTGTCACCTGGTTCTGGTCGCACACGGCCGATACAGTAATCGTCCCGTTCTGAGCGCCTTCGAATGCATGAACAAGGGCATTGGTAACCAGATTGTTGATGATTTCTTCCAATGACGATACATAACTGTCGCACAATATTCCCGATGGGATGGCGTTGATTATTTCAATATCGCGCCGTTTAAAATGGTGCGAAACGAAAATAATGACGTTATCGATTGCATCCTTGAGATCAAACAACTGCTGATGTTCGTCGGTATTTTTGATAGCGAGCTGTTTAAAGCTTTTGACCAACGCTGCAACGCGATTGACTGAGCGATCCACCAGCACCATCGATTCATCCCCAAAATCCAGCCACTCCCTGATCGCACCTTTAGACACACTGCCTCGTTCGATCATGACGCGCAGTTCCTGCAGATGGTGGATCAACATCGAAGTCAGGGTGATCGCATTGCCGATCGGCGTATTGATTTCATGGGATATTCCGACCACGACCAGTCCGAGTGATGCCAGCTTTTCCGACTGGATCAGGTCATTTTGCGTAATTTGCAGATTCTCCAAAGTTTTGGTGAGCTCTTCGGTGCGGGTTTGCACGCGCTGCTCGAGTTCCGCGTTCAGTGTCTGCAGGGCATCACGGCTGGTCCCGATATCCTTGGTAAATTCTGCCTGGCGCAGCATCGCAGAGCGAAGCAGATAAGTGAAAATGGCCGCGCCGGCGGAAAACAGACACACGAGAAACGCTGCCACAATAACCTGCCGTTTCCATGCTGCCAGAGCAAATTCCCGGGGAATGCCGGCGATGACATAAAAACCGTATTTGGGGCTGGCGACATAGGAATAGGTTTTGATCACCAGATCAAGACCGCTGGTGTCGCTGATGTAGGTTCCCTGATTCGGATCTTGTTTCAATGCTTCGCTCAACGTATTGGAAAGTTTGTTGGAACCAATCGGAATGACATTGCCGCGATTGAAATTGGCGCGCGCTATCAGGTCCATGGATTTGTGTCTTAACGAAATACTGCTTTGCGGTGGCATCGACACGTTGGACAACAGGTCGTTGATTTTGTCCGTTGGAATCGAGGCCGACACAATGCCGCCAAATGAGCCATCCGCTTTTGTAATCCGCCTGGAAAACAGCCAGATCCACTGATTTTTGAGACGACTGATAATAGGCCGGGAAACGTACAACCCAATTTCTGGGTGGAGCAAGACTTCCGAGTAATATGGCCGATCAGCGACGCTGGTTATCGGGTCGTTTTCATCGAGTCCATAGATTAAATGTCCTGATTCGTCGGTAGCGCGCAGCGACAGCAGAAATGGCACGCGATGGCGCAATTCACGCAAAACCCCGTCAATCTGGGCCTTGTTCGGCTTGCCTGAAGCAATCTGGCGTTTCATTTCATCGCAGGAACCCAGCAGTGCCATATCCACTGTATCCACCATCCCGTCAAAGGTCAGCACCAGAGAGTTGGCCAGATTGTGGGTTTCCGATACCACCTGATTGTTGGCCTGCTGATAGCTATACCAGCTCAGTATTGAGGCGATCAGGACGACGAGAAAAATTGCACTTGCCACGAGGCCGTACAATTTTGACAGGGAGGCCTGAAGTTGGGCGCTCAACAATTTATTCACAGCGATCGCAATGGCACAAAAGAAGGATATAAATTAACACTGTTTCAACAATTATGGAAAAAGTGGTCATGGAATAATGCGTCTGTCAGCACGGTTGAGGTTACGTTGATATTGAATTGGCAGTTATATTAGTCGTTATTCATAGCGCTGGCACATAATGGTTGTTTCCACTATAGTCAAAATTTCAGTTTTTTGGGCAAACAATACTTGGCATCAGGGAAACCAGTTGCCCGACGATTGATGACAGGGACTTTGCAGCGGGTGCAACATAAATAAATTGAATGCATTTGATACATCGGCTCACATTTCTCAGTTCTTCAACAACTTTATCAGAACAATATCATTAGCCAACATTGGTACGGTAAATTGTAAAACTCCATTTTCCATGACGTTAAGTTCTTTCAGTAGCGGTACATCCGCTGTCAGATTCTGCAACAGAGCAATTTGATCTTCACTCAATACTTTTGGAGAACCCAATTCAATATAAGCAGAATAAGCGTCATTTGATTTGAACCCGGTCCGGTATAGTTTGATTTGATAGTTTCCAGTCTCGACGCCCTTGAGCGTGATTCCAAGAGCAGGCGCTTTCCCCGCAGGTAAAATTTGGGTAAAGTAAGAACGGTCACTTTTATCTTGATCTGGAGTTTTGAACTCCCATGCGAGAATTTGGATACCTTGGTCGTCACGGGTAACATAGCATTGCCCATCTGAAGTTTTAAATTCAGAATCCCCCAATTGCCTCAGGTATTTATAGGCGAAAAAAGCGGGTTTGCGAATGCCCTGTGGATTCAAAAGCCCAAATCCCCCCTCGAACGCAGCATCAGGCGGGCCAGGCTCCTCAAACAGATCGCTGAACGTCCAGTAACTCATGGCTTGCGCCCGACCTTCAATGCGCTTAAGTTTACTCAAAATGTAAGCAGCACTGATATAGGAATCGTGCACAGCGTCTCTTGGAGTATAACTTGTACTCCATTCGGTAAAATACAAAGGCAGGTTCGATATACCAGTTGCATTAATTTGTGATCGAACTTTAATAACGTCATCAACAATCGCACCTGGCATTGGTGATAACTTGGTATCCGCCAAGCCTGTTTCATCCAAATAGCCACCGTCTACGCCGTATGTATGCGTAGTTACAAAATCCAGTGGAGCGCCGGAAGTCTTTGTATATTCAAGAAATTCGGGTATCCATCCGGCACCAGCAGTCGATGGTCCACCAACTTTTAAATTCGGATCGATTGACTTAATAGTGAAAGCGGTCAAGCCGTACAGGTTGAAATATGCATCCTGATCAGCCTTTTCCCAAAAAATATCCAGATTGGGCTCGTTCCAAACTTCGAAAAACCAGGATTCAACTTCGTTTTTTCCGTAACGATCTTCAAGGTGACGTACAAATGCCGCCACCAGATTTTGCCATTTGTCAGGATCCGGATGGGATGTATTGCCCCTCCAGTAAAATATTGTTTGTTCGGATGACCGCATCGCAAGGGGAGTAAATCCGAGTTCTACAAACGGTTTGATTCCGATTTTCAGGAGTTGGTCATACAGATAATCGATTTTTTTCCAATCAAAAACCGGAATGCCGTTGACTTCCCTGTAGGTGTCCATTGCATCATGAAAAATCGCGTGAAATCGAACATAGCGGAATCCAAGTTCGTCCTTTACCAGCTTAAGCTGCCTGAGACTGTCAGAGCGAATCAAGGTACCGGGATAATCGGATCCTATAGAAAAATCGTAATAATGATCGCGTATCGTTGTGGCGCTATGCAAATCAACTACGATTTGACGGGAATCAACCGGTTGAGGGAATGCAAAATCAATCGTTGTGATGTACAGAAAAAACGCGATAGTCAACCTGGAGCAGAATTTCATCACGCCCTCATCAATCGATAAACGTCCAGGTATCTGCCCCGTCGAAGTGACGCACATGGACTGATTCCCGAACACGTGGATCAAAATTATTCAGATTCACGCCATGCCGCGCGCCCAAAGCGCCATCAATCGGTTCCCAGTTCGTGACGCATCCACAGATTTTGCACCGCACGGTCCTCAGTGTCTTGTCACCCCAGACATAGTCAACCGTATGTTCCGGGTGACCTTCAATTCGTACGGTCCCAAATGGAAAGTAGGCCCACACTCCCCCAAGGCGCCGACAGAGTGAACAATTGCATTGAATTGCCGACTCCGGCATCGACGGTAACGTCAGTGTCACTGCGCCACAGTGGCAGGAGCCCTGCAGGGTCAAGGAATTTGAGTTTTCTTCGGCCATGAAGCCACTCCTGATTCAATTAATTCTTCCAAAATCGTCTGGAACGATTCAAAAAAAGGATACGAAATATTGATGCCCTGCAGGCAAGGCCGTTCAGTCAGCAATCAGAATTTTTTTATCAATTTTTTTGATATCGGTATGACCGCAAAATGCCATCGTCAAATCAAGTTCATTGCGAATGATGTCCAGACATTTGGTGACACCCTCCTGCCCCATTGCGCCGAGACCATATAAAAATGGTCGTCCGATATAGACACCCTTGGCGCCCAGTGCCACTGCTTTGAGCACATCCTGCCCGGAGCGAATGCCGCCATCCATGTGCACCTCAATCTGTGATCCGACCGCATCAACAATGGCAGGCAGTGCGCGTATGCTGGACAGCGCGCCATCCAGCTGCCTGCCGCCATGATTGGAAACGATCAGCGCATCAGCGCCGCTCTGCACCGCAAGTTGGGCGTCTTCCGGATCCATGATGCCCTTGATGATCAGCTTGCCACCCCAGCGCTTTTTGATCCATTCCACGTCGCTCCAGGACAGGGTTTGATCAAACTGTTGCTGCGTCCAAAGCGAAAGGGAAGTCAGATTGGTCGCGTTGGAAACGTGACCCTTGATATTGCCGAACGAACGGCGCGGGGTACCCAGCATGCCCATGCACCAGCGCGGCTTGGTCAGCATGTTGAAAATGCTGGAGGCACTCAGTTTCGGTGGTATCGACAGGCCGTTGATCAGGTCCTTGTGACGTTGCCCGAGGATCTGCAGATCCAGCGTCAGCACCAGCGCCGAACAGCGCGCGGCTTTGGCCCGATCGATCAGCCGGTACACGTACTCCCGGTCACGCATGACATACATCTGAAACCAGAAAGGTTTGGTAGTGTGCGCAGCGACGTCTTCAATCGAGCAGATACTCATGGTCGACAACGTAAACGGCACGCCAAACTTTTCTGCGGCCTGCGCGGCGAGAATCTCCCCGTCCGCATGCTGCATGCCGGCCGACCCCGTGGGTGCCAGCGCGACCGGCATGGATACCGTCTCTCCCACCATGGTGGTCTGCAGGGTCCGATTTTCCAGATTCACCGCCACGCGCTGGCGAAAATGGATGTCCGAAAAATCGGAGGTGTTGGCACGATAGGTCGATTCGGTCCATGACCCCGAATCCGCATAATCATAAAACATGCGTGGCACCCGTTTTTTGGCCAACAGACGCAGGTCTTCGATAGTGTTAATCATAAAAAATTCCCGTCAAGGTCGATCAATACACCATTAATGTGAACGGATAGACATACGCCTGCAACGTCACCACGAGACCCACCAGACAGGCCAGTGCGATCGAATGGAAAAACACGTAACGCAAAATTTCGCCTTCATGACCAAACCACTTGGTCGCGGACGCGGCCACCACAATCGACTGGGCATCAACCATCTTACCCATCACGCCGCCGGAAGAATTGGCTGAAGCCATCAAGATCGGATTAATCCCCAGCTGCTGTGCCGACACCTTCTGCAAGCCACCAAACAGTACATTCGATGCGGTATCCGAGCCGGTCAGAGCCACACCCAGCCAGCCCAGCAATGTGCCGAAGAACGGATACAGCACGCCGGTTTGCGCAAAGGCCAGACCCAGAGTCGAATCGAGTCCCGAGTAGCGCGTGATGTATCCGAGAGACAACATCGTGGCAATGGTCAGCAACGAATATTTGAGCAGCTTGATCGTGTCCCAGTACACCTTGAACAATTCGGTAATCTTGTAACCCATGACCAGACCCGAGGCCACGCAGGCCAGCAGAATGCCCGAGCCGGTTGCAGACATCCAGTTCAGGTTGTAGATCGCGGCTTCGGGTGCCATTTTACTGACCACCGGCGGCATTTTCTGCACCATCTTGTGCAGGGCCGGCCATTCGATTTTAAACACTGAAATTCCATCCAGATATTTCTTCCAATCCGGTACACCCCAGATAAAGACCAGAACCGAAAGGATCAGCCATGGCATCCAGGCTTGTATCACTTCGGCACGGGTATGGTGATTCGCTACCGGCTGCACGTCGGCATTCCCCGCACCGCTGAATTTGCCGGCCGGATTGGTCCATATTACCGCCGGTGTCCAGACTTTCAGAAACAGGGTCAGACAGGCCATGGAACAGATTGCCGCACCGACATCGACCAGCCACGGACCATGAAAATTGGAAATCAGATATTGCGGAACGGCGAAGGTCACGCCGGCCACCAGAATTGCCGGCCAGATTTCGCGCATGCCTTTGAATCCGCAAAACGCAACAATCAGCCAAAATGGCACAATCAGCGAAAACAACGGCAGCTGACGTCCGACCATGCCAGACAGCTGCATCATGTCCAGTCCGGTCACCGCGGCCAAGGCAATGATCGGGGTACCTAATGCGCCGAATGCGACCGGCGCGGTGTTGGCAATCAGTGACAGACCCGATGCTGCCAGTGGTGCAAAACCCAAACCGATCAATAACGCACCGGTTACGGCAACCGGTGTACCAAACCCGCCTGCTCCTTCAAAGAAGGCGCCAAACGAGAACGCCACCAGCAATAACTGCAGACGCCGATCCATCGTAATAGTCGTGATGCTGCCCTGCAAAATTTTAAAATAACCTTTGCGTTCAGTGAGCTGATACAGAAAAATCACGTTCAACACAATCCAGCCGATTGGCAAAAGACCGTTGGCGCCGCCCAACAAGGCTGCCGAAACGGCAGTACTGGCCGGCATCGAATACGCGAAAATCGCCACCAGCAGGGCTGACAGCAAACCCAGTCCTGCTGCGATATGGGCTTTGATATGGAAAAATGCCAGTGAAACCAGCATCACTACGACGGGAATGGCGGCTGCCAGCGTTGAAAGCCAGGCATTGTTGAAGGGATCGTACACTTGGTTCCACATTATTTGTCTCCTGTTATCGTTTTAGTCTAACTCCGGATACACATCACCAACTGTTTCAAGTCGTCAACTATATATGAAAGCGGACACCTCTAAATGAATTTGTAGTTTCGATAGATCATTGTATGATGGAAATATTAACACCATCCTCAGGTTTACTATGCATCAAATCATGGTTGAGATTTTCACCACCATTCTGGGAACGATTTCCGCATTGTTGCCGATTGCCAATCCACTGACCACCGTCGTCATATTGCCCGCCATCGCCGGACATCTGAATCCGGCAGAGCGTGCCCGGCAGGTGAAACGTGCCTGCTACTACATGGCTGCGATACTGGTGGTATTCCTGCTGGTCGGGGCGGTACTGATGGATTTTTTCAGCATCTCCATTCCAGGATTGCGCATAGCCGGCGGACTGATTGTCTGCAAATTCGGTTTCAACATGCTGTTTCCACCCGCCGAACACGCGTCAGGACCAAAGATCAATGCCAAACATGACATTTCGTTCAGCCCGCTGGCCATGCCCACCTTGTCCGGTCCGGGCTCAATCGCTGTCGTAATTTCCATGTCGACCGGAGTGCACAGTCAGACCGCCCTCCCGATCTGGCTCGGTTATCTGTCGGTAGTAATCGGGATCTTGCTGGTCGCGTATATCGCCTGGCTGGTGCTGCATGCGTCAGAACGCCTGACTTCCATGCTGGGCAAGGATGGCATTGAAGCAGTTTCGCGCATCATGGGATTTTTGCTGATCTGCATCGGTGTGCAGTTTGTCATCAACGGTATCGGCAACCTGCTTCATGATCCGCAATTCTGGCCAGAACTGCTTACCCTGTAGCCGCGCCGGCAAGGCCTTAAAAAGTGTTTATCCTCACCCGGACTGCGGCGGCCAGAGCCAGCAGTCCCATCAAGCCCAGCCACAGATAATTACCGCACACGATGTACGGTGTGAGGCCCTGAAAACCCTGCACGGTTACATCGAGTTCGCCACGTTCGAATGCAGCCAGCCGCGTGACAACCTGCCCCTGCGCATTGACCAGCGTGGTCACACCGGTATTGGTAGAGCGCAGCATCGGCCGCCCCGTTTCCAGGGTACGCATCTGGGTAATCTGCACATGCTGCGGCATGGCCCAGCTGTCACCGAACCAGGAAAGATTGGTCATGTTTAACAGGATGCTGGGCACGGGTTTGTGCGCAAAATGGGCATACGAAATGCGGGCGGCAATTTCTTCACCGAAGACATCTTCATAACAGATATTGGGTAACACCTGCTGATCCTTTACCGGAAACGGCAAAACCAAAAGCGGGCCGCGTTGCAGGTCACCCATCGGAATGTTCATGTAGTGATAAAACCAGGCAAAGCCTTTGGGAATGAATTCCCCAAACGGTACCAGATGGTGTTTGTCGTAGCGATAGTCCTGCGCCAGTGCAACCGGCGTAATGCTGATCATGCTGTTGGCAAACAGATCCGGGCCGTCGCTGTTGAACAGGCCAAGTGCAATCGTACTGTGCGTGGTGCTGGCAAACTGCTGCAGTTGATCAAGGTAGCCGGCCGGCAGGGCATTTTTGGGCAATGGCAACGCGGATTCCGGGGTGACGATCAAATCAGCGCCCTGCTTTTTGATCGCATCATAATAAAACTGCAGCGAATCGATCAGATGTTCGCGCTCGAATTTGATCTGCTGGTCGACATTGCCCTGCAACAGGCGCACCGTCAAAGGAGTGCCCTGGGGTGCCGTCCAGTGCACCAGTTGCAATACGCCCCCGATGATGAAAATTGCCAGTAACGGCACAATGTAAATCCGTCTGCGCTCAGTCAGCAGGACCACACACCCTGCGATCACGGAGACCAGCCAGGTAATCCCGTAAACACCCAGTACCGGAGCGTACCCGGCCAGCGGGCTGACGTTGTGCGCATAACCGGATACCAGCCAGGGAAAGCCGGTAAAAATCCAGCCGCGCGTCCATTCGGCCAGACTCCAGCAGGTCGGAAACAGCACCAGGCAGACTAGGCCGGCATCGATTTGAAAACGCTGCCGCAGTTTCGCTGCCAATCCCATTGCAAGTGCCGGCATACAGGCCAGCGCAGCGGCAAACAGCACCACGCAACATATTGAGAGCCAGACCGGCATGTCGCCGTAACGGAACATGGTCACGGTCAGCCAGATCACTCCGGCAAACATCCATGCGAAGCAATACACCCAGGTGAACTGCATGACTTGTCGAATTGTGCCGGCGTGGTACTGGAACACAAACAGTGTCGACAGACCGATCAGCTGCAGCGGCCAGAAACCAACCGGCGCAAACGACAGCGCGTTCAGGCCACCAATTGAAAACAGCAACAGAAAAAGCGCCCAGCCCGGGCAGCGTGCAATCAGACTTTGCAAAACCGGCCTTTCAACATGAGCAGACTCCGGGGTTAATCAACCTGCCTCATTTTCATCGGGCAGCGTCAGGTCGGGCATATTCTCGACCAGCAGCACGTCAACCTGACGCGGATCGGCGCGCAGCACTTCAAAACCGATCCGATCGATTGTGAACTTGTCGCCCTTGTGCGGGACGCGTCCCAGATGATTGGCCACCAGTCCGCCTATCGTATCGACGTCTTCATCGGAAAAGCTGCTGCCAATGATTTCATTGAACTGGGTGATTTCAGTCAACCCCTTGACGCGCCAGCGTTCGCCGTGATTGCCGGTGCCCACCGATAATATATTGTCTTCCTCTTCATCGAAATCGTATTCATCTTCGATGTCGCCGACGATCTGTTCCAACACATCTTCAATCGTGATCAAACCGTCGACGCCGCCGTATTCATCCACCACCATGGCAATATGGTTGCGGTTGGCACGAAAATCGCGCAGCAGTACATTGAGTCGCTTCGATTCCGGAATGAACACGGCCGGACGCAGCATGTCGCGCACATCAAATTCCTCATCAAAGTAATACCGCAGCAGGTCTTTGGCCAGCAAGACACCCACTACCTTGTCACGATTGCCTTCAACTGCCGGAAAACGGGAGTGCGCCGTGCTGATCACGTACGGCATCCATTCGCTGATCGGCTTGGTGATATCAATCACGTCCATCTGTGAACGCGGCACCATGATGTCACGCGCGCACAGATCGGAAACCTGAAACACCCCTTCGATCATCGACAGGGCATCGGCGTCAATCAGATTGCGTTCATGCGCATCCTGCAGAACTTCCAGCAGTTCGGCGCGATTTTCTGGTTCGGGGGAGATGAGGGCGGTCAGGCGTTCAAAGAGTGAACGATGCGGTTTAACGTCAGAACTGGCGGATCGGGAAACGATTTTCTTATCAGCTGTTCTGACCTTACTGGGATGTTCTGGCATAGGGGGCTTAAAGCCGTGGTTGGAATGCTACAGGATACCTTAAATCGGGCTTTGTGCAAAATCCGGCTGGGCGACCCGGTCGGCAATCAGGCGCCGGTTATAGTGTTCCAGCCAGTTCATAATTTCAAGTTTGCCATCCATATGTTCCACCAGCGCCGTGCAACTTTCCACCCAGTCGCCGTCGTTACAATAGGTGATGCCTTCGATATCACGAATTTCGGCATGATGAATATGACCACAAACCACGCCGTCAACCTGTTTGTGTTTTGCATCCGCGGCCACGACTTTTTCAAAGCAGGAAATGAAATTCACCGCGTTTTTGACTTTCAGTTTTACATACTGCGACAGCGACCAGTGCGACAACCCGAAAAATCGCCGGACACGGTTTAACGGCCGGTTCATCAACAATAGTGTTTCGTAGGCACTGTCACCCAGAAAAGCCAGCCAGCGCGAATACAGCATGACGTTATCGTACTGGTCACCGTGTATCACCAGCAGTCGTTTGCCATCGGCTGTTTCATGAATCGGGTTGTTACGGACTTCAACATCACCAAAGGTCAGGTCAAAGTAGTGTCGCAAAAATTCATCGTGATTGCCCGGCACATAAACAATGCGACTGCCCTTGCGCGCTTTTCTGAGCAGCTTTTGCACCACATCGTTGTGTGACTGCGGCCAGTACCAGGATTTCTTCAGGCGCCAGCCGTCGAAAATATCGCCCACCAGATAATACGTATCGGCATGGCAGCGCTTCAGGAAATCCAGCAACACCTCGGCCTGACATCCCCGGGTCCCCAGATGGATATCGGAAATGAAGATGGTACGCAGTTTGAATTCGGCGTGCTCCTCATCACTGTGACTGGCTTTGTCGCTGGCTTTGTTGCTCACTCGGGGCTCCCGGAGTCTGAATTATCGGGGAGAGTAATCAGCTTGTGTGTCAGCTTGATGAAATGTGCCAATAACCGACAGAGTGCCCGCGCCATTCCACGAAATTGTCTTTTTTAAAAGACCATCCGGAAAAATACGCATGGGGCGCTTTACAACCTTGCAGCAAAATACGCCGCTCGACATCAATAGCAATCCCTATCCCAATTTTGGAAGTGACCATAATGAACGGAATATCGCCAAGACCGATAGCTCTATCCCAGTACCAAATCAGAACCAGTTCAACCATCATCGATGCCACGCCATCCTTGCCTATGGTGGTGGCTGACCTGATCGCACAATACGCCTGCGAAGATTATTCCATGGCCGCAAAACCACTCATTTTCGACAAAGCCGGCAAGCTGGTCGAATGTACTGAAAACAAGGAAATTGTGACAACGATCAAAGATGCGCTGACTTCGTCGGCGTGTGACCCGTCCGTTAAAAGGGATATTTTTCTCAATTTGAGCGCAACCCGTTCGTCCCGGGCCAAGTGCAGAAACTACACCCGGATTATTAATGCGATATTGGATGAAATCCGGCACTCCGGCGTGCCGCTCAATTTGAATTATGTTGATTTCACCCAGGTCAACATCAGGGATCTCGATCTGTCCGAAGCATCACTGATGGCCGCCAAATTTATCAATGCGAGTCTGGTTTCGGTCGACTTGCTGCACGCCGATTTGACCGGAGCCCTGTTCAAAAATGTACAGTTTCTCAGAGTGGATTTCGAAAAAGCGCTGATGGTTAAAGTGATTTTAAGTCGCACCAATTTCAAGGAAGTCAACCTGTCCGGTACCAACCTGACGAACGCCGTCTACTATCGGGCGCACTTTAAATTCGTCACGGCAGATTTTATGATCAGCGAAGATATGCGACTGCAAAAAACCATGCAGGACTGTATTTACGACAAGCGATTCAATATGGAGGATTCAAATCTGAATGAATTTTTGCGAAATTATCAGCCGAAAAATCGCATTTACAGCTATGCAACCGTCGTCGTTTTAAACGGCATTTACAGTTCGGCCGGTGCCGATGCAATGTTCCGCATGAAATAACGCGATCAGAGGTAGGGATCAGCAATGCCGAGCGTTGCCAGAATTTCGGCTTCCAGCTGTTCCATCTCCTGCGCTTCCTCATCATTTTCGTGGTCGTAACCCTGAGCGTGCAATACGCCGTGCACGATCAGATGTTGCGTATGTTCGGTGAGGGATTTTTTTTGCGCCGCTGCTTCTTGCTGCAAAACGTCGGTGCACAGAATAATGTCAGCCAGCGTGGTCTCGGCATCCTCGTCTTCGGTGTAGGCAAAGGTCAGCACATTGGTCGCGTAATCCTTGCCACGAAATTCCCTGTTCAAGGCTTTTCCTTCGGCTGCGTCGACAAACCGGATCGTGAATTCGGCCGGTGCAAACAAGGCGCTCTGCACGGTTTGTTTGATTAACGCCTTGGACAACTGCTTTTGCAGACGTCTGTCAGGAAACTGCACTGTCAGATTCAGTTTGAGTTTATCCGTCGATTTTTCGGCCATTTTTACTCGCTTTGGCTGGAACGATTTTCGGACTGGTCAGGTCGACCGACGATTCTGCCGCGCTTTCATACGCATCAACAATGCGTGCAACCAGCGGATGGCGCACCACGTCGACACTGGTAAACCGGGTAAAGGCGATGCCGCGCACATCACCCAGAACATGCATGGCGTCAACCAGACCACTTTTCTGTCCGCGCTGCAAATCGACCTGTGTTACGTCACCGGTTACGACCGCCTTGCTGCCGAAACCAACCCGGGTCAAAAACATTTTCATTTGTTCCGGCGTGGTGTTTTGCGCCTCATCCAGAATCACGAACGCGTGATTCAACGTGCGGCCGCGCATGTAAGCCAGCGGCGCAATTTCGATTGCCTGTTTTTCAAACAGTTTCTGGGTGCGGTCAAAGCCGAGCAGGTCGTACAGTGCATCATACAGCGGTCGCAGGTAAGGATCGACTTTTTGCGCCAGATCGCCGGGCAAAAATCCAAGCCGCTCGCCGGCTTCCACCGCAGGACGCGTCAGTACAATGCGTTTTACTGCATCACGTTCCAGTGCATCGACCGCGCAGGCTACGGCCAGATAGGTTTTTCCGGTACCGGCCGGGCCGACACCAAAGGTGATGTCGTATTCCAATATCGATTTCAGGTAACTGATCTGATGCGGCGTACGCCCACGCAGATCGGAGCGACGGGTTTTCAAAACCGGGCTGACCAGTTCGATCGGCGCGGCATTGTTGACCAATACCGGCGCATTTGCTGCCACGGCCACGCTGCGTTGTTCGACCAGCGCCAGTTGCACTTCGTCGACCGAAATGCTTTTTTGATTGGAATTGTAAAATTTTTCCAGCAGCGCGACCGCCTGTTCGGCATTTTCGCCACTGACGATAAATTTTTCACCGCGACGGAACAGCGATACATCCAGCGCCGCCGAAATCTGGCGCAGATTGGCATCCATGGGACCGCACAGTGCGGCGAGTTTGACATTATCCAGAGGCTGCTCTGGAGCAAAGTTAAGGACCTTGATTTTATTTTTCACGCTGAGACTGTCACTGGAATGAGCTCGCCACGCAGCGAGAAATTATAGCTCTGGGTTATTTTCACATCGACCAGTTGTCCGATCAATTCCACGGGGCCGGGGAAATTCACGACACGGTTGTTTTCAGTACGACCCTGCAATTCGTTCACGTCCTTGACGGTCGGCGCCTCGACCAATACGGTCTGGATCGTACCGATCATCTCATTACTGTAACGTTTAACGTTGTTGTTAATGACTGCCTGCAAACGCTGCAGACGCGCCAGCTTGATTTCATATGGCGTGTCGTCTTCCAGATTGGCTGCCGGCGTGCCGGGGCGCGGACTGAAAATGAAACTGAAACTGTTATCAAAGCCGACATCGTCGATCAGCTTCATCATGGCTTCGAAATCGGCCTCGGTTTCACCGGGGAATCCAACGATGAAGTCGGAGGAAATCGACATATTCGGACGTACGGCCTTCAGGCGCCGCAGCACCGATTTATATTCGAGCACGGTATAGCCGCGTTTCATGGCAGACAGAATACGGTCGGAGCCATGTTGGGCGGGAAGGTAAAGGTGATCGACCAGTTTGGGCACCTTGGCATACGTATCGATCAGGCGCTGGGTAAATTCCTTGGGGTGACTGGTCACAAAGCGAATCCGTTCGATTCCCGGAATTTCAGCAGTATATTCAATCAGCAGGGCAAAATCGGCGATGTGGCCATCTTCCATTACGCCGCGAAACGCGTTGACGTTCTGGCCCAGGTAGCTGATTTCTTTGACACCCTGTGCCGCCAGCCCTGCCACTTCAGCGAGCACGTCTTCAAAGCGGCGCGATACTTCTTCGCCGCGGGTGTAGGGCACCACACAATAACTGCAGTATTTGCTGCAGCCTTCCATGATCGACACAAATGCCGTCGGGCCTTCTACCTTGGCCGGGGGCATATGGTCGAATTTTTCAATTTCCGGAAAACTGATATCCACCTGCGACTTGCCGGTATCACGCTGATCCTGCAGCAGTTGCGGCAAGCGGTGCAGGGTTTGCG